>FWWL01000983.1_pt1 | contig 71891 bp, 54 predicted proteins | sample 2228331 | NCBI WGS metagenome assembly FWWL01 (sample SAMEA103939775, study PRJEB20133) | metagenome
CTATTAAACCATGTGAATCGAGAATTGTTCAAATTTGATCACATGGTAAGATGCGACATTCCATGTCGCAGATGTCAGGTAAGGATCAGGGTGTCTGGTTTTTAGTTCTTATTATACTTGAATTATTATTTGGAGGCGATCAAATGAAATTCAGAAAAAACAAAAGTTCCCGGAAATTTACAATTATCAGTACGATTATATTCCTCCTTGCATTTCTGCCTATCCTGGCAGCTTGTTCAAAAGGTGATGGGGGATCCAGTCCGACAGTAGCACCAACTGTCGCGGCTTCGGCAACAGCGAGTGCAGCTCCAACTCCGACTCCGAAGAAAGACCCTGTTACATTAAAATTATTGACTTGGAATCCAGCACCCTTCAAACCGTTGTTTGATGAATTCACTAAAATGTACCCATGGATCACAATAGATGCCAGCACCAAAATTAACGGCGGTATCGTGAAACACGTAATTGCTGGCGAAGCTGCTGACCTTGTATTCCTTGACAATGGGTTAACAGAATGGATGTCAGGCGAGCTGTTGGAAGACTTGACACCCTATGTTAAGAAGGATCAAAGAATCCAAAGCGCTAAGAAGTTTGACGGTCTATTGGAATCGTTTGCTACCGGCGGCAAACAATGGGTCGTACCATTCTCCGACATTCCAATGTGGATAATCGTCAACAAAGACTTGATGAAAAAATACGGAATGACTATGCCGAAGAATGACTGGACTTACAACGATTTCCTAGAAATGGCTAAGAAAGCAACCAATACCGCTTCCAACGATTGGGGAATGGTCGGTATGGGCCATGAATTTACGAGCATTATGACAATGGCCAATGGAACAGCCGATAACTTCCGTTACATGAACAAAGATTCTTCCAAGAGCGTAGCGAATACGCCAGCGATACAGGAAGACTTCAAGTGGGCTTCTGAATTGACAACTAAATGGCACGTTCAACCAACCGCACAAGAACAAAAAGATTTGGGTATGACTGGCGATGCAGAGTCCATTTTCATTAAAGGTAATGTTCTTTTTATGCTTGGTGCTGACTGGATGCTACCAACGATCCAAAAAGCAAGCTTTGAGTGGGACGTTCTGCCAATGCCTAAGGGCAAAAAAGTACAAGCAACGATTCACCAAGCAGGACCGATCGGTATTCCGAAGGCGTCTAAGCATAAAGAAGAAGCATTCCTGTACATCAGCTTTTTGTTTGATATAGCAGCACAAAAGAAAATGATCGAAACTGGCTCCAGCGCTTTCGTTCAAGATCCTGCGTTGGATAAATATTTCGGAGAAGTGCCTCTCTGGAAAGGCAAAAACGTATCCGCACTTCAATTGTCTGCAAAAATGTGCTGTTTCTCCAGCGATCCGCGCGTAGCTGATCTTGGCACAATAGCTGGGGTTAATGCAGCCATTGACAAGGCCATTCGTGAGGGTACAAGTATAAGCGACATCTTCCCTAAAGTTGAAGCCTACAATACGAAAGCAGAGGCAACTCGTAAAACGTTAGGCTGGTAAGCCAATTGTAGGTTAGTTAGGTAGGTAGAGGCTGCTGAGAGTAGCTCAGTAGCCTCACCTTTCCTAATAACGAATTCGTTGACCCATCAGGTGAAATTTTCTGCAGAAAGGAACATGAGTGTTGGATACGAAGATTGAAAAATACGGAATGGAAGAAGTTCCTTTCTCATCTGCTACACAAACAGAATCGCTGCTGTTCGTATCCGGTCAAGGGGGAATCGATCCGCAAACCGGTCTAGTGGCGGCCGACGACCTGGAAATCCAGACTAAGTTAACGCTGCAGAACATAGAATGCATTTTGTCCGAATCGGGTTTAACGTTAAGTGATGTTGTGAAAGTGAATGTCTTTTTAACGAACCGCAACCATTACGAACAATTTAACAAGATATACTCCCGTTTATTCCCATGTCCTTACCCCGCACGAACACTTATTTACTGCGAACTGAATTTTGACTTACTTGTAGAAATTGATGTAATTGCCAAGTTGAGAAAATAGTCAATGGATATATTGATGACAATGGTAACGATAAATCCGATACCCATTTTTTGGGGAGTCACGAGTTGCTTCAATCGTTCTCCCCAAAAATAATTAGTAAATCTTCCTTCACAGTACTTCCTCGCTGAAAGCTTGTCTCCTTCTCCGGTTATCCCAAAAATAGTTTTTAACAATAGGTAACAACCCATCATGTAAACCCGCTTCGCAGAGGCTTCGAATGATGAGTTGTTGTTTTTTCCTTGTCCAACCTTCAAATTTCAGACTGTACCGATGCTCTTTTCTCCCTGTTCCATCGATTGATACACCTGCACGAGCCATTCCGCAACACTTTGACTGATCACATCTAAATATAAACGGCCTTTCTCCTTAGTTGCTTTATGAGGCGAATCCGTATATCCGTCAACCCCGGTCAGCTCTCTATGCCGGCCGATGAATGTTCCTGGAGGACCAGAATTGATCCAATCACGCTGTTCATGTTCAATCGAAACTCGATCAGTGTGAACCAACTCTCCTCGCAATGCCAGAACAGCTGCCGTTTCGAAGCCTCCTGCATGTCCTGGCACCATCCCGACTTCATCGGCATTCACCTTCTGTAACGCTTCACGTGAGATGCTCCAGTAAGAAGCCGAAGCTGTCCAAACCGGATGCTTGACTGCAAGATCGTTAGCAGTTTGGTGCATGATCGGATCATTTCCGCCGTGCCCATTCACGAAGACGATTTTACGAAACCCGTTCGAAACGAGACTTTCGCCAATGTCACGAAGCATCTGCAAATAAGTGGCAGAAGAGAAGGACAGCGTTCCTCCGAAGGCAAGGTGATGATTCGAGCAGCCTGCCGTAAGCAGCGGACAAAGCAGCACCGGGATTGATTGCGCCGCTTTTTGAGCCGCTTCCGTTGTAATATGGCCGCCTATCAAGCTATCGGTAAATACAGGGAGATGGGGACCGTGCTGCTCTGTAGCGGCTAATGGAACAACGGCCATATATCCTTCTAGGGCCTTCGCAGTAATTTCTTCCCTTGTATGATCCTGATATAAAAAGGATTTCATATGTAATCTCCTCTCAATGCGGTGTAATGTCTGTCGGGTAAAGGTTCATCTCGTAAACAAAAGTGTTCCGAATCGTGATGAGATATGATAATCCACGGCTCCTGTAGGTGACCACGCCTGGAAATGCCGCTTCCCGTTACGATCTTCATCTATACGATAAAAGTTGATCCGCCACTCTGTTCCCTCTTCAGGTGTCTTTTCAAAGTTGCTGAACGGCAATTTAATCAGATAGATGCGCTTATTACCTTCCGTAAAGACATCCGTCTCAAGACCATCTGCGTCCCAATCCGTATTTACAATTACTTTTCCATCTTTATTCTCAACTTTGGCATCGAACACAACGTTCAGGGGGCTGAACTCCAGCTCCAAATACCGCTTACCCATGCCCTCTTCATCAATGAACACTTCCACTACGTCTTGATCATAGAGAGGGTCATCCCGCTGAGTTAAGTCAGCTACCACATAGTCATCGCTGCATTCGAATTGAATATACAGCGCCTCTTCATTCCAACATGTTCTCACTTGAGTCGGTTCTTCGACCTTTTCTCCGTTAACGACATCAACAAGAGGTTCCGGATGCAGACTTTCCCAACTATGATCTTCAATCTTGACATACTTACATATTGTCGTCATTCTTTTCTCATTCATTTTTCCAATCTCCCTCTGGTTAAAAGTGGCGGTCGGTCATACATTCTCGATATACATTTCTAATGCCTGCGCCATACGCCCGCCGAACGAACGAAGTGAGTCCGCTGTAACCTGCATATCGACATTGCCGAAATACGGAATCTCCATTGAGAACGCCATCTGCACATCCCGATTGATCATGAACGAGGAACAGGTTGGATTCGGCAGATTCCAGTCCTCGCCTTTTTCAATATCATGAACAGAATTGTAACTCATCCCGCAATCTTGCATTCCTGACGTGAGCTCCTTCAACAGTTGTCCGAATCGTTCAATCCTGCGGTCCGCTTCCGTGCCAGTCTTGACGAAGAATACATGGTCATTGCGTTCCCCCCATTTGTACGGGCAGTGGAAATCGATGCCAATCACGGGCTGGAGATCGCTTACATATCGAATTATCCCACGAGTCACTTCATAAATGGGCTGATCCGTATAATCCCGATTATGGTCGTGAGGCGCCCTCCCTTTACCTTGGTCCCCGTTCTCCACCCCGTCAATGTCTACGAATGGAATATAGTGGATGCAAATTTGATCGAGAATACCTGATGAGGGATGGTTCACTATTAATTGCTCCAATAACCCTTCTATTAAGTAATTCACCGTCGATTCACATGCATGGTGACGGCTGCTGAAGAAGATACTCTGCTGCGCATCTACTTTGCCCAATATCAGGATAGGCACTTCTCTCTTTTGCTCGGACGTACAGAGAGTTTCCCTCCGCACATGAGGACTGTCCTTGTACAGATGATAAAAGCTCTCGAAATGTTGGAGCTGGTAGGGCAGCGAAAATGCAAAATAGACTTCGGGGTGGTCCGCTGTAAACTGGAATACAAAGGACTCGCGGTTCCGTAAGCTCTGTTCCCCTAGCCATGCCCAGTTAATACCGTCATAACTATATGCTGGCCCCCAGGGTCCAAGCACCTCGCCATTCATGAATTCAAAGACTATTTCTCGTTCTTCTTCACAGCGAGCACAGAAATTCCAATAAAACCACCAATTGACGGAGTCGCGGATATCCTGCTCCAGCTTAACGACAAACCGATGATCACTGGAAACAGTCTTAATGTTAGCACCTGCATAATCCGAACGAATATGTATCATTTTTCGATCCCTCCCACCAAGACCAGTTGTAGCGGCAAGGCGTACATTAATGGAACCCTCCATCGGCGGTATAAAGCGAGCCGGTTACATAAGAGGATGCGTCAGACAGCAAAAAGGCAGCCACCTCGTTGATTTCATCTGCACTTCCGCTGCGCCCGAGCCAAGCGTTATTGCGAATCGCTTCTTTTTCTTTATCGGATTGCCGCGGAAGGTCTTCATCTGATCTAAAATCACCGGGCACAAGAACATTGGCGCGTATCCCATATTCGGCATAATCGGCTGCCAGCACCCTAGTAAATTGATGGATCGCCGCTTTGCCTGCGCCGTAGGCAAGACAGCCCTTCGATACAATTTGTCCAAGGACGGAGGATGTGTTGACTATAGAACCGCCGCCTGATTGGATCATTAATGGAAGCGCATACTTGTTAACCAGAAAGGTGCTCGTCAGCGTACCTCGTATAGAATCCTCCCATTCCGACAACGAGAGCTCAAGGGCCGGCTTCCAAACATTCGTGTATACGTTATGATACGTGCCGTCCAGTCTGCCGAAGCAGCGTTCAATCTCTGCTATCACCGACATTACCTGATCTTCGAGGCATAGATTGGCCTGCATGTAAGCAAACCGCTGCTCCCCGTACTGTGCCCGTAAGGCTTCGATATCCGGGAACTTCTCGAGAGGATGGCGGTCGCATGCAAACACTACCGCTCCCCTTGCCAGGAACATTCGGACCGCGGAACGTCCTAAAGCCCCCAACCCCCCGGTAATCAACACCACTTTATTTGACAGCATGCTCATAGGATTCACCTTTTTCTATATATATTTCGGGTTACAATGAGCCAGACGAGCTGACCTTAGCTCTGATAGCACCGGATTTCATAAATTCCCGCAGATGGATCGCCGTTCGTTGCGTGGACCGTAATACGCAGCCGCTCTGTCTGAACGGGGTGTTCCGGCACGATCATACGGCTGCGCTGGTAATTGCCATGCAGCTTCCCAACCTCTAACCAACAGCCGTCGACATACACATCCGCCGCAATATCCTTCGGACATTCCGGATCGCGATAAAGGCCTGGATAATTCCGATAGTCACGAAGCAGCTGGCAAGGAAAGGTCAACTCGATTCGCCCGATCTCCACCGGTTCCGCCCATGTCAGCTCCAACCATTGCGGAAGCGGATCGGATGGGTCGGACCGCCAAAGGTTTGTGCTTCGGTAAGGGCGTGTAACACCGCTCAGAACATTACTTGCCTCGTAACAGGCTTGCGGAGGAGAGACAAGAAAGCTCATCATCGAACCGTTCCCGAATCGGCGCATAATTCCATTCCCAATCTCATAGGCGCTTACATGACCGGGTTCAATAATATCTGCGGCATGCCAGCAGACTTGAGGATTCGCTAGCAGATCCAATCGGACGTAGCTGCCGCGCAGTGCCGACACATCGATCCCGACCAGCCATTCCACCCATTGCTCCCGTCCCGGCTGCACAGACAGGGTGGCTGTGGCGAGCGGCTGTCCCGGCTCGATGCGATAATCCCATATATGATCGACCGCATACAATCGCGCCTCGACCGATTGTATGACATCCGATTCGTTTGCCAGGCAAACAGACAACTTCTCTATACGATCCGCGCCGATTGCGATCCACTGTCCCCGCCTGTGTTCGAGCGCTTGAGCAACAGGCCTCCTGTCCGCATCCTGGGACGGCGGTGCTCCAACAAGCACTGCTTCGCTGGCCGCACGGACTGTAGCCCGCTTAGCCAAATCAAGCGGGTCCTCGTTCACAACGTTCGGCAGAAAACATCCGTCCCGCAGCAGCATCTGTTGGACATCACTTATCGCTTGCTCCGGAACGTCTCGGACTGGTATGCCGGCGCGGACAGCCAGAGCCGCCGCCGTACCGGCAGCCTGACCCATAACGGCAGTCGTGCCCATGACTCGCACCGTACCGAGCGCAGCATGTGTAACACTGACGTTGCGGCCAGCCATCATTAGATTGTTCATATTTTTCGCAATCAAGATTCGTAACGGAATCCCATAAGGGCCTACATAGCTTTTCGCCATGTAGGAGCCGCCAGAGCTACCTTCAATAGCAGAATGTTCGCTGAAGGGCGCAAGCAATCCTCCTGGCTCATGCAAATCAATGAACCAGCCGCCGTACGCAACTTCATCTGTAAACACCGTTTTCTGTAAAGGGTCGTGCTCGGTCATGAGATATTCTCCCACAATTCGCCTGCTCTCCCGCTTACCGGGCACTTGCCCGATCCAATCGAGTGCGTAGGTTTGCGCTTCTTCTTTCAGCCGCGGGTCCCGATTCTTGATCCAATCCCAGATTCCCAATACGTGCCGGGTCAATTCGTGCCTCAGCGTCTCGTTATCATAAATGGTATGCCAAGGTACAGATAATTCAATCCACCAGAACCCGCTCCGCACATCGCTCGGCCATCTGCCCTGTTTGTAGAAAAAGTCGGGGTTATCGTAATGCACGGCCCAATCTGGAGCGGTAAACGGTACGGGAAAGCCAACATCTTTTGCCTTGAAATGAATGGAATTACCCATCACTGCATCGCTTGCCTTCTCAGGTGCGTGCGGCTCACCGAATTCGTCCCGCCCCTCCGTCCCCAGCCGCCATTCGCATCCAGCTAAAGCAGCAACTATGCCGTCACCGGTGCAATCGATGAACGTATCTGCACGCAGTGTCAGTTCCGTCTCCGCATGGCTGACCCGTGCAATAACAGCCTCTACCGTACGTTCATCCCTCATCATCACATCGGTGACGGTGGAATTCAGCCGGAAGGTCAGACCCGGAGTATGCATAGCCATATCGTACATGACCAAGTCCCACACGCTGTTAATATACCCGTTGTCCCATGTCGGGTTCTCATGGTTTCGCGCCCGCTCTTCAATCAGCAGCTCAGAGATGATGCCTGTTTCCCGCGCGTAAGCGTGGAAGCTGGCCGATCCTTGTGGCGGAACGCGAATTTCAGAGGAGCTGGTGCCTCCGAATACAGGACGATCCTGCACGAGACATACTTTCGCCCCGTGACGTGCCGCAGCGACGGCGGCAGAGAATCCAGCCAGTCCTCCGCCGCACACGACCACATCATACTTCTCCTCGACCGTACGTAAACCAGCCTTGTTCAATTGCAGTGCTTTCATCTCGACTTCAACCTCATTTCCTAGTAATGGCCTCTACCATCATGCCTGCATGATTCCCGAGCACAATGTCTACCCCTAAATCTAGTAAACGTCTTGTCTCAGCTTCATAATCCGAGGATAAGAAGGAGCAATGAACTTGTTTATCGGAGCTCTTGATATGATCCACCATGTCCTTGGTTATAGAATATGGGCTAACACTAACCGCATTATGCTGGTGCTTGATCGCATTCTCGAGTGTGGCTTTATAGTCATCCGGGCCTGGTGCCCCGTCATTTTGGGTGAATGCGTCTTTTTCATACTCTTTTATATGATTAATTACGGCCTGACTTCCAAAAAACGTTACTTGCTTGAGCATGCTTCGCTTCTTCACTACATTCAATACTTCGACGGAGTTATCTTTTATATGTAAAATAATGTCTACACCGCTATCACGAAACGTATCGAGCACCTGCTCTAATGTCGGGATTCTTGTATCATCCCTATTTGCGAACGAGGCGCTTTTCCAAGCGCCTGCATCCAAATATTGCAGATATCCCTCATATTCCAATTGCTCTATATATCCAGTTCCATTCGTAGTTCTGTCTACAGAGTAGTCATGCATCATGACGAATACGTGGTCGGCAGTTTTGCGCACATCCATTTCGATGCCGTCCGCTCCTTCCCTGACTGCTTCCATATAAGCAAGCATAGTATTTTCCGGATACACATCGGAGGAGCCTCTGTGAGCTTGTATTTCCATTATGCCGCTTCAACTCCCCTGTCAGGATTGCTTGCCCGGAAACGCAATACCTTTATACTGGATGACACACCCGTATTCCTCAGCCGAAGCCACGCACAGACTATCTTCCATCGAATCATACGAGAGACACGATATGCGATGAATATTTGCCCATTCCGATTCGACTTCTCTGACCTCGTTGTTATCCTTGAGCACCCTTGGTCTCCCCAAATCGACAAACCCGGTGTCGCGCGAAAAATGGAACACATGCCCTGCATCCCTGCTGCCTCCATATATTCCTACAACTTCTTCGTTGTTCAGCTTTATGAAATTCCGCAGCAATCCGCTGGAATACAGCCTGCCGTATGTAGTTTTGCGAAGATCGGGCGCCAGGCTGAACAACATGCCGTCAAGTGTTCCGGCCACGATTGTTCCGTCTCCAAGGACGGTCCCTCCCGTAATGGTCGCCTTGAAAGCTCTTCCCCTGATAGTGGCAGCCTTCACATCCAGCTTCTCGGAGCGCATTTCAGCTATATTATATTTCACAATTTCATCGTTCTTGCCGGATAGCAGCAACCAGTTGTTATCCAGCTTGATGATATATCCATCGTTTGAATCTACAAGGATATTGTCCAGTTTGCGGAGGACTCCGCTGACGTAATCGTACAAATATACGTTACCTTCAATATCGCTTGTGAGCAGCCTGTTCGGATCGAGTTCGCCATGAAACTTGGCTAATTCAATCCCGGCTGGTACTTCCATGCTCGTCTCGCAGTTCCCTGATACCAGATCAACCAGTACGATTTTATTATCCGTGGTCATCACGGCAACCCTGCCATCTCCTACTTCCTCACAACACACCGAAGCTCCGCCATCATACACGGCAGCAATCCGCAAAGGCTTGCCAGAGGTGAAATCAGACTCCGTCAAGTACACGCGTTCTTTTCCGCTAATCGTATATACACGGCCGTTTATCTCGCGAACATACCTAACCGTCGTATTCTTCCAGTCCATATGCTGATGAAGCGGTACCGTATGTGTCGAGTCGGACACGATATGCATGAATGCAGGGGCACCTACACCGTTATAATCCGATTCCCAGTAGGGCTTTAGCTGCGCATTCGGCGCATCTGGCCCCGGCGGCTGAAGCTTCTTAACATCAACAGCCAATATATAGGGAGAAAACTCACCGCATACGTCTACCATTTGCAGCCATCCGTCACGGTCGAATATCATTTCGCAAATATATTGGGAGTCTTTGCCTCCCGGACTAATCAGTCCCAAATTCTCCGGCTTGCCTCCATTTAAAATGTCCCATCTGACCAACCGGATCGGACAGTAGCCGTCGTTCGTCTTCAAACCGTAGTACAGGACGAAGTTCTCGTCCGCAGCCAGACCACCTATCCCGTACGGAGTGATCGGCAATTGTTGAGGAAGATGGATATGGCCGTGCCTAATGACTTCCAGCGTTTCCGGGAATAGCTCTATCATTTCTGAGTCCACGTTGTCCACAAGGAATAGACTGTTCCTGGGAGAATGAACAGCGAATATAAACTGCCTCCGATGCTTCGTACCATTCGGAGAAAGAAAACTCACCTTCAAATCCTGAATCTCGTCTAATTCGGGATCGTATCTCCACATACCACCGGTATAGGAACTGCCGTAAAAACGACCCTTGGCATCCTTCACCAGCCTGCAGGAGGAAAACTCGGACACTTTCCCATAATCTTTAACTTCATTCGTTTCCAAGTCAATTCTATAAAAATGACCTCTCATATAACCAAGAAAATAGTAGTAACGCGGATCATTGCCTAACATACCTCCATACATGCTCTCCCTCGGCACAGGAATTCCCTTGATTTCAACCTTATTCGTATCGGGATCTACGATCATCAGAATCGAGCCTGGATATCCTTCCCATGGATGTTCGTAATGCTGCTCATACATCCACTGCTTGTGTCCGGGAGCCGGGGCCGTATTATGAGTTGCCATGATGAGCCTTCCATCCGGCAAAAAATCGATGCTTGTATGAATTTTGCTTGGCGGCATCTGCTCCGAATCGACGATCCAGATCTTGGCTACGTCGAATATAAGCCTCAGTTCTCCCGTTCTCGGGTAATACTCATAGAGTAATGCCGTCAGAGGCTTCTCGTTTTCACCGCATACACTAATAAAAAAACGGTCATCGGGTGAACGCACAAAATCCCAGACCGCATTATGTCCCTTCTCGTTAGGCAGCTGCACGAACCGTGTATGCTCCTGTGGAATACCCGCCAACAAATTATGTTCCATTGTAGTCCCTCCATATACAGCCTATTGGTATGTAATGCCAAGCTCTGGGGTATCCAGCCTTTTTCCGTAAAATAACGAGTCCATCGCAAAGCAGATCATCCCGGTGCTGAGTAGCGTTCGTTCCGCAGGAAACGGCGGCTGCCCGGTGAGAATCAGCTTTTCGATCATACGGGTCAACCGTTCAAAATGGGCGAAGGGCCGATCCATGTCGCTGTTGCACAGGGACGCCGCCGATTGATCCTCCCCGTAATGGAACGCAAAGCTCCAATACTCTGTCAGCCGCTTGAACTGGATAATGTAGCCTTTCGTGCCATCTATGTATTCAATCACAAACAACGCCGGGTTGGGCTCAATTTCTCTAGGATGAACCGAAGGCAGACCTGGGATTACACTCAAAGCCTGCAGAAGGAGATCTTCCGGCCACTCGCCGCGATCCATGGCCGCCCAGGCTTCACCATCAGTGCCCTCAAGCAGTTGGATCGATTGAACGCCGGTTTCGCCGCCAGCCCTCTGCTCAGCCAAAGACTGAAGCACGTCCATCGCGTGATATCCGTATGCTTCAAGCCCCCCTGAGCTGACCACCAGGATGTCCCGAACAGAAAGCAGATTGTGCGGGTCGAAGGGAGGAACGTGATCGGTATGCGGGATCGAAGACCCTCCTAGAAACGGAATACCCCTATCTTTCATCTGGTTATACATCCACAAGGCATCGGTGTAATTGTAAGCCAAATGCTTGTCGGAGAAGATGGGGACCACTAGATCAAGTTCGTCAAGAGCTGCAATCGCCTCCTCGAGAAACCGCCTCCTCGGATACATATTCTGTTTCTTCTCATTTATCGGATAGTCTCCATGCTCACCGATTATGATGATTCCATCGATAGGGTATGGGCAATGCTCAGCCCTGACGGTCTCTCGGATAGTCGGGTATATGGGAATGCCATGGCGCGCTGCTGCTTCTTTGCTCATGTCGCCTTCCGGCACCTGATCCGTGTAGATCGAAACGACTTCAACTAGCGGTTGATAGTCAAAATCACCCAACAGACGCCCCAGGATAACGTCCGCATGGGAATTGTATATGTATTCGGTTACAATAGCCGCCACTTTCTTCAATTGAGTGCTACTCATCCGTCAACCTCCTCATATTCATCGGCTAAGAAAATATTATCTCTGATAGAAAGTACAGTCAATGTATTTTTTTCAAGTATGTGCATTTATTTTTTATGTGTGATAAAACCCTGTGATAACTTTCTAATGATTAACAATAATTTGCTGACCCTCTTTAAGGCCTCTAACGATTTCAACCTCCGTCGGTGTCATGAGTCCCACCTGCACATCCGCTTCCCGGCGGGTCTCCCCTTCAAGAATCTGTACAAATTGTCTGCCCTGATAATTGCGAAGAGCTCCTCGTGGAATGATCAAGACATTGTCCTTCCGGGTTAGTAGGAGCTTAAATTCGATATTATCCCCGATGGATAGGCTGGAGGGAATCGCATCCATGAAATCGAAAATAAGCGTTTTGCCAAGTATTTCGGCACGTCTTGGATCAGAATCAATCGGAGGTGCTGTTAGCGGTGTAACCGCCACTCGAGCCTGAATCGGGGCTCCTTGATACCGAAGCACTACAGGCATCCCGATTTCGATATCGCTCAGGTATGCTGACAGGTCTCCGACATATTGAATCTGCAGTTGATCCGTTTGGGCGATGCCTACCACATCCTTGTAAGCCACAATCGGGCTGCCTGACCTAAGCTCCGTGGGCGTGTAGAACCCTGGACGTTCTACGCCATCCAAGAAAGTCACGATCCCGTCTGTCGGTGAGACAAGTACTGATTTTCTTTGCCTGTCAAGCAATCGGTTCAGCTTCATCTGCTCGATCTCAAGGTTCATCTGGTTGATTCGGATATCGTCTACATTGCCCGCGTTGATAGATTGAGCCAGCTCTGCTTGCATATTCTCAACAGCCAGCTGCTGCTGTGTTCGCTGCACTTCGAAATTGCTAGAATCCAGCCGTAACAACACATCCCCCTTCTTGACTCGATCTCCCCGTTTTAAGGCGGCTTCCTCCAATTTCCCGTCAATCTCGAAGGACATGTATTCCGTACTGGCCGGCACGACAACACCGGCTCCATTCATTTCGACAGTAAGCGTTCCAAGCCTCACCGTCAATAAATCCACCTTAACTCTGACATTCTCAATAAGCTCAGGCTTGGCAGTTCCCCGTTCAGGAATGATCGAACATCCCGTAAGGGTTATCGCCATAATTATGGTTAATATCAATCGTTGGATCATGGATTTAATCCTCCCCCAACTTGATCGCTTGATGAATTTTGATGCGCGATAGCAGCCACCCAAGTATGAACAGGCCTATCATAATCATGAACATCACGATCAGATAGAGTTGGACCGAATCGTTCGGATCGAACGTGACCTGGAACGGCGGCATCTGCGTCGCCGGATTGAACGAAATTTGGAACAGTTGAACGAACAACTTGCTCGTCAAGCTGCCTACAAGTCCGCCTATAACAACTGCTGCACCTGAAGTAAGCACCTGCTCAGCGGTCAGCATTCCGATTAGCTGCGCGAAGGAAATACCCATTGCACGGATTATTCCGAATTGCAGTACCCTTCCGGAAAGCGAAAGCACCCAGTACAACAAAAATCCAAAAAAACTGATGATCGCTGCAATAAGAAATCCAAGCGTCATGACTCCATTGATCGCCAACTGAAAAGGATCGTTTTTGGCATTCTTCAGCTCTTCCTTCGTATCTGTTACGGAATGAAGTTTCATGTTGTTAGCCGCTACTGCATCATAGAATGGCTGTCTATCCTCGCCTTCCTTCAATTTAATCCACACCTCGTACGGTTCAAGCCCCAGTGCCATTTGCATATACTCGAGATGCCCTACGGCTAGTAACGGCGCTTGCGACTTCTCATTGCTCGCAGGGTCCGTCCCCGGATTCGGGTTGAAGGTCGGCCAGTAATCGACAATGCCATAAACGGTGAACGGCTTGGAATCCACTCCGTCCCAGCCGATATGGATGACATCCCCGGGATGGACTCCCTTATCTGCAACGGAACGCGAGACGAGGACAGCCTTCGGATCCAATGCGATCAAATTCAAATATTCATAAAAATGATGATCGAGTATATTGTCCCGTAACCATGCGGTGCGCCCGAACTCGGCGGTATTGACACCCATCAGTTTTATTTTACTGCTATCTTTAACGATATTGAGACTCGCGTCGTTCTTAACGAAAACTTTTGCCGCTTGCGCTACTCCTGGAAGAGCGGTGAATGGTTCAAACGGGGGCTCGAGATACTGGATCCGTTTGGGTGCGCCCCTAGATGTCCCCCCTCCTAGAATGGGGCCACTGTCGGGACTGCCGAGAGACTGACCTAGGGGACCACCGTCAAAGGGAAGAGGAGCATCGCTAATCCATTCCTGTTTCATTACGATGTCCGCACCATTTTTATAATAAATTTTTTCTTCCGTATTACTGTTTAAAGTCCGAGCAGCGCTTGCACTGTATAGGCCTGTAGCGATTGTCATGATCAGAAACACCATCACAAACAAGTACTGCGTTCCGGACCTTCCTACCTGAATCAGGGTAGAGTAGAGAACCGGCGACCATTGCTTCCTTCCAAGCCAATAAATAAGCCGTATAAGGACTGGATATATGCGTAAGACGAGCAACCCAGCACCTAGGATGAATAGCGCAGGAACCAGGAAAAGCAGCGGATCGACTGAAAAATCAGCAGCATTAACTCCTAATTTCAATAAATCCCCACGCTGCCTGTCGAACATCCGGAGGCCGAATAAGGCTATGGCAACCAGCGCGACATCCAGGAAGAATCGGTGCCAGAATGATTGGTCTCGGCGGCGGGCTTTTTGCTGCTTGTGGCCGACAATCGTGATCCGGGTTGCAAGAAATACAGGGATAAGCGTCATTAACAAGGAACTGACGACAGCAAAGAAGGCATAATTGTACGAGTCTTTACTGACCTTGACTGGAAGGGTCGAGCGATCCACGAATTCGAGAAAGCCATTCGAGGCACCGAGTATCTTCGTAAGCAGCATCCCGATTGTAGGCCCAACGGCAAAAGCGATCGTGCCGAGCAGAACGCCTTCGATGACGTAGCCGAACATCACCTGGATTCGGCTTGCTCCGCGGCTGCGCAGTACTGCAATCTCCGTTTTTTGCTGTTCCGTGATCAGGTTAGAGACCATATACAGGTAAAACGCAAGCATAATGATTATGGGGACATACAAGGACCAAAGCATTTTCCTCAAGCTGGCTTCACGCACAAAATAGTCTGAGAGCGTTGTTAAAGCAGGTGCATCTACGTTATACGTTTTGAACCGATCAAATAAAAAGGTGTCGATGTTCTCACTCGTCTGGATGAAGCGGTGGATCGTGTTCAAATCCATGCTTGAATAATCGAGCACGAACAGCCAGCTAGCGCTTGATGGAGGGAGCACATTCCCAGTAGAAAAATCCTTTGCGAACAGATCGAAATCGAAAAAAAACGTTTTTCTGTAATCCGCGAGATTGTTGTACCAATAAGGATCAGCATCATCTTTCTTGGCGATGACACCTACCGGTTTGATCTTGATTGGCGTCTTGGCTTCTTCGTCCTCAATGATAAAGACGTTCCCTAGCACCATATTAAATTCTTTGAGCGACTGCTCTACGACCAAGGCTTCATAAACTCCATCCACAGGTTGATTGGCCGGGAGCCGCCCGTCAGCCAAACGGATATGATTGTAAAGGTCGGACCTTGCCGCAAATTCAGCCTGACGATTTGTTTCTGATTCGATTAAGGTTTTATCCGCAGGAGCAATCGAATACAGCTGTGTCGCTCGTTCCATCACAAGCAGGTTTATCGGAAGATCGAAACCTGGCGCGGCCTCGTTCTGCATGAAATCGTCCATATTTCTCAGTAGCTGCGGTCTGTCCTCAGGCTTGTAATCGCCGGCATCCCAGAAAGAAGTGGCGCCCATAACCGCTTTTGAATAATGGATTCCGGGGTATTGGCCGGTAGATTTCTGCAAATTTTCTAAATCTTTTACAAGCATACGTTGCAATATGGCTTCGGTATAAATCGGAATGCTGCTGACGAGAGCAACAGACAGGATGAGTCCGCTGAGCAGACTAAGCATGAGCCATCTATTCTTAATCATCTTGCGTATAATCATGAGGAAAAGAGCCATCAATAAACACCTCCTTGCCAATCGGAATGCAGAAAACATCTATTGCACAATTAGTTTTTGCCCCTCTTCCAAACCCTTGACGATCTCGATTTCTGTTTCCGACTCCATGCCTGTCTCGATATCGATCTCCTTAATACTTTCTCCTTCCAGCACTTTTACGAAATTTCTTCCCAAAAAAGAGGACAAGCCAAATCTCGGGATAACGATCACATTCTCCTTCTTCTGAAGAACGATAGTAATATCAGCACTCGTATTCAAAGTCGGCTTAACAGCCGAATCAGCAAGCTTAAAATAGATCGTCTTCGCATACCTGTCGCTTAGCTGCTTGTTATCCGTTGGCGGGGCGGATGATGGACTCTGTGTAACGGTTCCCTCCAGTTGTTGGTTCTTATATGTAATTACCGCCTTCATCCCAACCTGTACTTCCTGCAGATTGCTGGACGCCGCAGAGGTATATGACAATTGTATACTTCCAGGATCTGCTATCGTAACATAGACTTTACCGAGCTGTACCGAGTCGCCGAGTTTTACCCGCTCTATGGAGACGATGACTCCGCCAATCTCCGCATTCATCACTTTTCCGTCCAACTGTTTACGGGCTTCGTTCAGCTTGTTTTGCGCGATATCGAGCTCTAGCATGCGGATTTTTATAACCTGTTCGTTGCGGCTTTCTTTGGCCTGATCCAAATTGAGCTTGGCCCTCTCAAAGTCCCGCACTCTTTCCTTGACAACAATATCCATTCCTTCATTATCCAGTTCCAGCAAGGGAGCACCTTTTCGGACAATATCGCCAACCTTAACGGAAATTGTTGATATTTTGCCCGTGCCCTTGAACTCCTGGTAAACGACTTGGGACGATTCGAAAGTCCCTGTTCCCTTAATTTGCTTGGTAATGGTCCCCCGTTTCACTTCATATAGGTTGTAACTTTCCTTTTGCGGTGAAACGAGCGGCGGTTTGAGTACATTTTCTTCCTTGGGCAGCAATGTGCATCCAGAGGATAATAGTATCAAGCCCATTAAGCACATAATTGTTGTCTTGCTCCATTTATATTTCTTCGGCATTTATTCAACCAACCTCCAACAGGAAGACATGATCAACCTTATTCACCCTCGTACATTAAGCCAGTTTGCTAGTTATACATATTTCCAGTTAATAGGATCTTAACATTTTTATAAATATAAATAAATTACTAATATGAAAAAACAATACGAAAAAAGCTTCATTAATTGTTGTTTCCATTATTATTTTACCTGTTATTACGTAGATGAAAAATACATTTACATATATAAATTTTAATGTATAATATGAGACGTAGGAAGGAGGAAGGAACTGGCAAGTTTGTGTTCAATCACACCAAGATGGTAGACGCTCGTTCTACTCACAATTTCATTATGTTTGGAGGAGAACTAATACATCAGGTAGTAGAAGAAAACAGTCACACGAATTGGGACACAAGAGAACAAGAGGAAACCGGGCTATTTCCTGCTTTGTGGTAGCTGTATTTGGGATGGCCACTCAAATGTTATCACACTGGAGTGAAATATAGGGCTGCAGTATGCGCAAACTGCAACCGACAACAATTTAATAAAGGAGTGATTATTTTGTTAAAGCGTCTGATGCTTGTTGTCACCATGCTCTGCACCTTGCTGATGGTAGTTTCACCAGTTATGGCAAATCCATCAGATCCTGCTTTCGATGAGTCTTGGTCGAGAGAAGGGCTGACAGCACAAGTCAGTCAACTCAATACGTTGATTGATACTACTAGCCGGCTCCAGCTAAAACAGTTCCTTGAAAGCGTTCGCAATAATGCGAATACGGTGTTGGGTTCATCTGAGATTCCATCCGAGGTTGGCTTGGCCACCCACAAAGCATTGAGATATGCTCTGAAGCTGGTAACTGATGTCAATAAGGAGGGAAATGCTGCTCTTTGGGCTAACTCCCCGTTTATCGTGTACGATACACCAGCGCTTAGTCCGGATAAACGGTTACCTGACAATCTTCCGCAAGACGGTACAATCAGTGATCAGCTCTCGATCATTTCGGCGCAAGGCGAATTCGAAGCTGCTTCATTCGTACTTGCCCCGCTTAGTGATGTGAGCTCAGTCACCTTTGCCGTGAATGAGTTGACAGGTGAGGGCGGCACGATTCCTGCCAGCGCTGTAGACCTGCGGGTCGTAAAAACCTGGTATCAGGGTGGTACGGCATGGCAAAGCTACTTCGCTGACTCCTCCAAACAGGTGCTGGTACCAGAACTTCTGCTGCATGATGAAAACCTTATTATGGTCGATCATAACCGGAAGGGAAATTCTTTGCGTGTTGACTATCCGGCTGGGTCGCAATATAAGGATATTTCCAATATTCCGGCAACTAAGTTTAACACTTATGACGAACCTGTAGAGGACAGTCCAACCCTCCTTCCGATCGCGCTTAAGCAGGGTGAGTCCAAGCAGATGTGGTTGACTCTGAAGGTACCTAACCAGACACCTGCCGGTTTCTACACTGGTACGATTAACATTACTGCAAATGGAGTTTCGGCTGGAAGTATTACATTGAATATTCGCATTCTGCCTTTCGAGCTTCCTCTGCCAAAGACGTACTATGATGTAAACAAAGACTTTTACGTCATGCTCTTCCACCAAAGCCGCGTGAAGGAACACTTGGCGCAGGCCAAAGGGAATACCGCATTAGTAGAAACCAAGCTTTTGAACGATTATCGCAACCTGGCTGAGCATAACGTCCTCAATCTTCCGGGTCCTTTATATTCAGTCAATGACAAAGCTACCTTCACCCGACAGCTGGAGCTTATGCAGCAGGCTGGACTCAGCTTGAATCCACTCTTTGGCGTTAAACAAACGTTCCCTCCTTATGATATTTTCAATAAATATACCGGTTATCTGGCTGCTAAGACGACTTATGAAGCGAATCCGACTCCAGAGAACAAGACCAAGATGGACACTCTATATACCCAATGGCGCAATGGAGTTGCTGCGCAGCAAGCCGCACTCGACGAAGCCTTTGACTATGTTTCCAACTTGGTCGGCCACACAAACCTGTATTTTGACGGTTGGGATGAGCCAGGCTGGTCCATGCTTCAGTTCCAGCAGGAGATGTGGAAGTTTGTACAGGATAACGGATTTAAAGTATTTTCTACTGGCACTGTGAAGCATCTTGAGTTGGAAGTAAAAGAAAATTTCCTGAACACGGTCGGTGAGCCAACACGTGAGAAAGCGGATGCGTGGCATGCCTATGGCAGTGATAAGATGATTACAAACTATGCCTACCCGCACACTGGCCCAGAGAACCCTGACTTGATGCGCCAACGTCACGGGATGTGGACGTACAAAGCCAACTATGATGCTACATACAACTACATCTTTTACGAGGGTCCTCCGAATATCTGGAACGACAACTCCATCCAGGATGAATTCCGCAACTTCAACCTGGTCTATCCGACCAGAACGAAATTGATCGACACCATTGCTTGGGAAGGGTATCGCGAGGGGATCGATGATATCCGTTATGCAACTAAGCTTAAACAGCTTGCAGCGGATGCGGTTGCCTCCGGTCAACAAGCACGCGTAACTGCCGCAAACAATGCCTTGATCTGGTTGGAAGAAGTCGATGAGCGCTCGATTAATCAAGATTTACTTAGGTTAGAAATGATTCGTCATATTCAGCTCATGCTTGACTTGGAAAATACCCAATAAGGAGGCGGTAAACATGTTAAAAAAATCCGGACGATTCGTGGTGCTGCTGCTTGCGCTGGTATTTGCCGCTTCGGGTCTGACACAAGCACAAGCACAAGCTGCGGGTCCTGTTAAAAAAGTGTACGAAGTCAATTGGGCAACAGAAGATTTATCCACTCCTGCGAAATGGGTGCAGAGTCCATATTTCAACAATCCGCTTTATAAGGAAACACGGTTTGGAGTATATTGGCCCGGTACCCCGATTCCTCCTGGCGGCCCGCGCGAGACATCCTTTTACATGGTCTATCGTGAGGATGGCTTGTATATGTTCTTCCAGGCAAATGAGTGGGAAAACGATGCAACCGGCAATTTGAAAGGCAGTGACTTTGAGTTCTTTGTTGTACCAGGTGAGGGTGACCTCGCTTACCATCAAATGATTGTGCCAACTGCCGGCGGGGAGATTCAATATTATGAGTGGCAAACCGAAAATCGCAATAACCGTCCGCTCAAAGGAAGCGTAAAAGTTAATTCTGCGCAAATACCGACTGGATGGGGAACCGTAGTTGTCATCCCTTGGGAGAACGTGTACGACAACCTGCCGCTGAACGGCGGTAATTGGCAGTTTAACTTGATCCGTTGGTCTCCTTCCGATGGTCAAACCTGGGGAGGACATGTTCATCAACCAGGAAAGTTCAACTTGCTCCACTTCCAGGCTCCTACAGCGGAACAGCGTACGGCCATTCAGAAGTATACGCTAGCCCGTGCTTGGAATGAATTTCAGACAAAGTCTGCGGAATTGACGGCAACATGGCTCAATAACCCGGTTACTCAGGATAAGGCTTTCTACAACAAAGTGGTCTTGCCTTTGATAGTCGCAGGCTCTGTGAACGGTCCTCTGATGGACAGATTGGGCAGTTTGAATGCGATTGAGACTGAAGAACTGTTCTCAAATGTTCCGGATTGGATGGAGCTCCGCTACAATGTGGACGATCAACGTATGACCTATTTGAAAAAGTCGTTGATGAATTCGAACCCGGATAACACCGCACCGGTGACGGAAGCCGTTGTGAGCGGCACAAAAGGGTCTGGCGATTGGTATGTATCCAATGCATCGGTTGCACTGAGCGCAGAGGATGACAATTCAGGCGTAGCGGCGACCGAGTATGCGTTGACCGTTGTGCAAAGCACGTATGGTGTGCAGTCCACCCCTGGATTCGTGCCATATACCGCTCCGATCGTGCTAAGCGATGGTGTTTATGGGCTGCAATACCGTTCCGCAGACAACGCAGACAACATCGAAGATGTAAAGTCACTCGCCTTGCAAATCGATGCAACAGCTCCGACATTCGCTGTATCAGCGAATGGCAGCCCATTGGCAGACGGTGCGGAATTCCAAGACAGCCAGGCGATCAGTTTCACTGTGCAGGCGGCAGATAACCTGTCCGGTGTAGCTCAGCAAGCGATCACAGTGGATGGAACGGAGTATGTATCGGGGACAGCGTTGGATTGGGCAGGTAAATTGGGGACCCACGTGATCCAAGTCATCGTGAAGGATCAAGCTGGTAACACATCCCAGTCCGTGATCAATGTGAACGTCAAGACGAGTTATGCATCGATCGAGCAACTTTTAGAAAGCTACATCGCGTCTGGAGATATAAGCGGACCGCTTCAGAATCAGCTTACCAATAAATTTGAACAGGCAATGGATCAATTGAGCAAAGGCCACCATGATCAGGCAATCAAGCACCTGGAAGACTTCCTGAAGCTTATCGGTAACCCGCCTCAGCAAGATAACATTTCAGCAGAAGCCAAAGCAGTCTTGGTTGCAGATGTGAACGCATTAATCCAGTCCTGATCTGCAAAGGCAATTAACAGCTAGAGGAATATTAATGAAAAAGTCCCTGTTTCGTTGCTTGATACAACGAAACAGGGACTTTCTTTGTTCAGGACTGTAGCTTATCGCTGCAGCGCCGCTGAACCTACCATATCTCCGAGCAGGAATGCGTTGACTACGGAGATCTCTTCAAGGCAAGGATCGTACGGAAATCCATCTAACCAAGGGCCTGCCATGAACAAACCATCAACAACGGCGGGATTGCAGAGCATTTCTTGAAAGATCGGAACCGTGCGAGACGGTATGGATTTGTCCGCTTCAACATATGGGTCGATAACATGACCGGCAATCCTACCAACAAATGATTCAGTGGATATACGAAGCTCGGGCTCACCGCTCACATCATCGCTAAGATGCGCTAATACCCCTGTCCGCAGCGCAGGAATACTTGCACGCAGCATGATCAGCAGCTCTTCCAACAGAAGCAGCCATTCCGCTCTAGACCGTCGTTGATTCGAGATGAGCGTCACACGCCACTCATTCATCCAGAATGTAGGACGACACACCACCCGCATTTCCCCTGCTTTTGGCGATGTCAGCACGTTTTCTTCCGGACATTTGCCGGTTATTCCGTTGTAAATTAATTGCACCATGGATATTTGTTTGTCTGCATGCTCTGCATGAAACCACATCCTGCTGATTTTGCCGTGTGCCGAGGCATCGATCACCTTCGGCGCATCCAGTCGGGCACGACCTGATTTACAGGCTACCTCCAATCCATACACTTGCCGCCCCTTCGTCAACAACCGGGATGGCCAAACATGGAACAACACGTTAACAGGATATTTGGAAAGCAGCTCATCGAACGCAACAGCAGCCGCTATCGGGTCTACCTGATCTTCAAACCATCCTTTGCTATCCCGCAAACGGTCGTAGTATTCACGCACAGAGGAAGAATGGTCAGCATGTTCATGCAGCTTAACGAAAGTGTTATAGCCGCGCGTTATTTCCCGCCCTAATATTCCTGTCGGTTCAATCAGCGCAACATTAAGACCTTCTGCTGCCATTGTCCGCGCAACGGATATACCCGATACTCCTCCACCGATTACGATTGCATCATATGTTCCCAAGAAGGTCACCTGTTCGCCATTCATTTCCTTGCGTATTACTTCAATCATGAGACGGTATCGCTCCCTTCGCTTCAGACAGACGGGCAATAAGCTTGTCGGCCGCTGTTCTTGCATATGCCCGATGATCATGACGGTATTGCTCGAGTATTCCTTGACCCGGCCCCCCTATCAGCTCTAATAAGTAGCTGGCTGTAAGCTCCAGCCCCCATCTCATTGAGCGGGTGTCTTCACTTACATCAATCGCGGGACCGGCACCGTGCAGCATATAATCATTTCCTAGTCCCTTGTCGGATAACATCTCAATAACAGCCGTAATGGTCTCCTCTTTCAAACTGTCATCCAGCTGGTCTGCCACCGCTATCATATAATGAAGCAAAAAAAGAAGAGTCGCACTTCTTCGCTCCTTAATTAGGAGTTCAGGCACATCGACCGCCACGGATGCATCCTTCATATGCTGCAAGAGGATAAGGGCTGCAAGCCACCTCTCTTCTGTGCGCGTCAGCTCATTCGGTCGGTCAGTGTCCCTGCTGCGAAAAGTCCACACAAAGAATGGGACACTTGCAGGATGCCGCAAGAGCCCGAGTGCGAATGCTGCGCCTCTCTGCTGCCTGCCTTCCGTATGATTTAACACTTCCAATAAAGGCTCTACGCTCACGTCACCAAACTGCCACAGCCACCATAAAGCCACCGATTCTTCAGCGCCGCCCAGATGCCGAATCAGCGCTTCAACATCAGCAGTCTGAATCCCTTCTTCCAATGGACGCTGTCGATCTTCTGCAGATTCCCCTTTGAACTTCAACCATGGCGCGCTCGCTCGGTGTAATATGTCCTGCGCATTTAATACCCCGCGCGCAATCAGCCTTTCCTGCAGATGGCTCACATTGACTTGCTTCGGGGATACTGCTTCCTGCACACTCCATGCAGCTGCCGTACCGGCAACCTCGCCGATCTTATGCAGATCGCGTTGCATTCGCAGCATCACCGCGTTGTCATGATTTTGAGAGAACGCTCGGCTGCCGATCAACAAACCCTCAATATCGCGGGGGATTAGGCAGCGGTAAGGAACGTCGCCCCCGAACCCGAAGCGCCACATGCCCAGTACGGCCACCCAGATCTGCGACCATTCACTTTCATTCGCGTAATCGAAGGCGTGGTTCTCATGGTGAGCGAAACATCGCATCACAACATCGTCGAAGCGTCGGTCAAGCAATAAATCATCTTGCTTCAATATATATTCGCCCTGCACCAGACGGCCTTCCCGCACACCTAATTGCGGGCCAATTACAGTGTAGTGTGTGTTGGATGGGTCCTCTTCCCCTCGCCAAGCATGACGCCGCCCTATTCGATAAGCGCGTGAAACATCGCCGATATCGGTAATGTCGGCCCAACCGATATCGAAGTTTTTGCATCGAAGCTGGTTCTTCTCATCCACATAACGGGGAACGAGTGAATAATTGTGCAGCCCACCGTCCCATTCCCGACCAAGCGTATATTCGGCTCCCGCCAAATATGCGATGTCCCCATCACCGGTTGCATCAACGGTCACTGCGGCTTCGATTCTCAGCGAGTCACGTTCACTCTCGATGATCACACCCCGGACCTTCACTCCGTCCATGATTACCTCCGAGACAACGGCCTCGTACACCGTGCGTATGCCTAGCTCGGTGAACCTTTTCTCAATCGCGATCGCCTTGGACTCTGGAAGGAATGTCTTGGATGTGCTGCCCATATGTGCATTGAGGTGCTGGGCCGTCTCATCCAACAAATCCTGTATGCCGCCTGTCGTACCAAGATAATAATAATGCACGCCAGCACGAACGCCGACTCCGCCCAATCCGCTGTCGCGTTCAACTAATACAACATCTGCACCTTCCTCAGCTGCTGCAATCGCCGCAGTCACACCTGCTGTTCCTCCTCCTACAACCAGTACATCTGCCCGCCAACAATTCAACTCATCATCCCCTTGAGATTGAACTACCGTCACAAACACATATTTAACGGAGCTCATTCGTTTTCATTATAGTGAAATATTTTCCTATATATATTATAAATCATATTCCAGTATTTTGTAATCGCTTTTATTTGAGGACCCGTAGGAGGGCAGAAAGGTGGGCTACAACGCTGTTGTACTTGAATTCTTTGATTAATTTTTATGGTGAGAATTCAAGTACAAAGGCGGACGCTTCGCTTTTCCGCTCCACCTTCCTGCCCTCTTCTGTTCCACTTGGGGTGGGAAGTTGTTATAAGAAGTTAGATGTACACCATTTCGACATCTAACTTATGGGCTCCAATCGTTTTTTGAAATCGCAACGTAGACATTCTTTAGCATAAAAAAACCTGGCCGATGGCCAGGAAACTTGCGACCTGAATTAAGTTAGGTGCGAGGAGGAGTGTCTACTTTTCGTATGAGATATATTCCAAATTACCAAGCGGTCCAACCGCCGTCCACTACGATATTCGAGCCCGTCATAAAACTCGAAGCCTGTGAAGCGAGCAAAAGCACAGGTCCGACTAACTCCTCCGGTCGTCCGGTTCGCCCGAGCATCGTTTTATTGTTCAACTCCCTGAGAAAGGCTTCGTCCGGCTGGGTTGCGGAATTAGGGAACGGACCGGGGGAAATACTGTTAACCCGGATATTTTTACCGCTCAGATGTCCCGCGCAGTATTTGGTCAGTTGGATTACAGCTGCCTTGCCAGCACCGTAATTGACAGGGTTATTGGCACCGCTATCCCCATATATTCGCGGATCCGGCGACACCATCCCGTACATCGAGGCGAAGTTCACGATACTGCCGCCTCCATTCTCCTCGAAATACGGGATTACCTCGCGAATGCAGCGAAAAACTGTGCCCGCAGCGCCATCGACGCCCTTGAACCAGTCTTCATCCGACATGGCGGCGATTGTTCCCTCTTTGCCATACCCAGCTCCATAAGTCGCCGCATTAATGAGCACGTCGATACGGCCATACCGATCCTTGACTGTACGAAACGTCTTACGAATGGATTCCGTGTCTGATACGTCGCAGGATTGGAAAAAGACACGCTCCGGGTGAGCAGCATGTCCCTGGAACTCGGCTCGATCGGCAACAACCACGGTACCCCCGTACTCAACCAATGCTTCCGTCAATACTGTACCGAGAAACCCGCTTCCACCAGTGATGATAACAACTTTTCCGTGCAACGAAAATATATGCTCCATCTCACAAACTCCTTCTATATATAGCTTTAGAGGATTTCGCCTTCAAAAATAACTCGGCTAACCTCGAACTCCTCCGAGACCAACACCAGATTGGCTCGTTTGCCCGGTTCTACACTGCCATATGTATGATCTATATTCAGCACGCGAGCGGGGTTAAGAGACGCCATTCGGAACGATTCCACCATACCGACCCCCGTATATCTCTTCATATTGCGGACCGCTCGATTCATCGTCAGCAAGCTGCCTGAAAGAACACCATTATGATTAAAATTCACATCTAACGGCTCGGCTCCAACCCTCTTCCCAGGATCATCACTCGTCTTGTTATCTGATAAACCCGCTGTATCCATCGCGTCTGTAATAATGATGACCCGGTCGATGCCCTTTGTCTTGAGTATTAATTGGCACATTAGCGGTCTTACATGGGCCCCCGATGAATCCGGGATAATCTCGGCATAAATCTCGTCGTGTACGAGAACCGCTTCATCTACCCCAACCTCCCTCGTTCCGGCATACCGAGATGGGGACGGCGTAGCGCCAGTGGCGTTGGTGCAGTGACAGCCTACACGCAGACCCTTCTCTACAAAGGAGAAAATCGTCTCTGCAGTCGCCTCCGAGTGACCTACTGATAGCACAATTCCATGAGCGGCTGCTGCTGCAGCGAACTGTTCTTGTCCTTCAAGCTCCGGGGCCAGTGTCCATAGCTTAATTCGGTCGCCGGCCAACTCCAGAAGCCGATTGTATTCAGTCGGATCTACCGGACGGATCGGGGATGTAATCGCCCCGTATTTCGGGTTGATGTAGGGTCCTTCCATATGAATACCCAGGATCGCTGAGCTGTAAGGCTTGCCACCGGCATTCAAGATCCGATTGACCCCCTCCCATACTTCTTCGCGGCTCTCATTATAGGAAAGCGTAGGCAGAATACCTGTGGTACCGAATTTAAGATGAGCACAAGCGAATTCATAAGGATTCAGATGGGCCCAGTAACCGCCTCCACCGTGGCAGTGAATATCGATAAAGCCAGGTCCCACATAGCAACCGCCTGCATCTACCAACTCCGCGTCTACAGGAATTTCCACTTCGGCTCTGGAGCCGCAGCCGATAATCGTATTACCTTCAATCAACACAACACCGTCATGAATGACTTCTTGCGGGGTTACAACTTTGCCATTGAGCACTGCCTTCACCACCATTGCGCCCTCCTAACTATTTAGAGTCCATTATACGCGCTACGTACGTTCTCATCCGAGACTCCGCCAATTTTCACTTCTACGCTGAGATTTTCCCGACCTTCACTTCTACGCTTACGACACATACCGCATAAGGCAATTTCTCCTCTTCCGTTGTCCAGCCGTAGGAGCCGTTATAGATCAAGATCTCGTTCCAACCTTCCACGATATCTTCTACCCGCAGTTGGAAATTATAAGCCATATGCTCCTCTACATGTTGGGTGTACTTTCCGTTCGGGATCAACAGCTCTCTCGTCTCCGTCGAATCGAAGGAAGGGAATGACCCGTTGAAGCTCACCGCCAAATATGGCGTTGCTTCTTTCTTCCTGATGACTACCTGTATCGTCAATGCTAACCCAGAATCTGCCGGTTCCGCACACATGGGCAAATAAAGCGTTCGTCTCCATTCCGGCTCCAGTATGACTGGCAATTGTCCGGTCGTTTCGTATGGAAAATGATATTCCGGTTTGCGAAGCGTCGAGAACATGTATCCCTTCTCTATGCCGCGCAAACGGTCAAGCTGGTCCATCTCGGCCAAGCGGTCATACTTGCCGTCCAAGCCGAGTTTAGGCTGGTGGGTGAAGAAATTGTACCACTCGATTCCATCCGCCCCGAGTGCTAGCTTCCCGGCAGCATTACCGGCCATCAATTCAGGACTTGCAGGCAAATAGCGGTAGCCCTTATGATCCAATTCCGGTGAATACACAGAGATCCAATTGGGCGTATCCTCTACGACTCCGTAAATGGCTATTTGATTACCAAGCTCCTTGCGAAGCTGATCATGCGGCATTTCCCAGCTTGTCTGACGGCTGTTGCTTGGACTGACGAAGTCAATAATACCCCTCTTAACCAAAGCTCTAATGTCGATTCCAATGCCTTTCGATAAATTAAGGTTGCCGGGAACCCTCATACCGAATGGATAGGGCTTACCAGTGGACTTTGCCCGCTTTTCCGTCAGAGCTCGAATATCAGCGAACCAATTCGTCATCATGTCTATCGTCTCTTGTGTGCTATTCGGTTCGCAGCAGATTGGCTGCCGCAGCCAATCCAACTCCAAGCCCTCAAAGTCGTAATCCTCTACCATCTCCCGAATGGCCTTGAACATGAAATCCCTGACTTCGGGTATTTCATAGTTGATGCCCTCACGCGCAGTCGGATGAATGGCATAGGGCGAATAGGTGCTCCGTTGCAGGCGATTCTTCTTGTTGCGCAATAGCTCGCTGTTAAAAAAACTGCCTTCTATGTTCAGGTGTCCATGCATATCATTCATTCGAACAGAGATCCATGGGGTGATTCCCCGTCTTCTGCAAGCTTTAGAGGTTTCCTCCAGCCAATCCACACCTGCATCTGTCAGGTCGACATATTGATTATAGAACTTAACACAATGATCCAGGTAAGCCTCTACCTTATCTTCGCTTGGCAGTCCTGCACATTCCGCATGTCCGCGGAAAAATTCCCGATCCCCTCTCTTGTAGTTAGTTAGAAGATAGGGCATCGTTTTACTTGGATACCAGGCCAGTTGAGTGTTGGGATTGATCAAGAACGTGTCGATACCGCTATCCGCCAGTAAATCAACATAATTATGAATCACTTCAGCCGTAAATCGGCCTTCATACGGGTTGCACATGTTAGCTTCGTAGAAAAAAATACAGGAATCACCGTTATAAATGTTGCGGTGGTTGTTCAGTTTCATCTGGTCACCTCTTCGGAAGTTGGAATTTGATAGTGAGATGCCTCATCTTCCGCGAGAGAGGTGAGGCATCTTCTCTTTCTCAATAGACGTTACTTCTTCTCCTTGCGGTCCTTCTGCTTCTGGTTCACCTGATCGGTAATTTCCTGACCGCCGGACTTCTTCCATTGTTCTACGAACGTACCAAAGCCTTTGTCCGTATCAACCTCGCCTACAATTAACTTCATAAAGTATTCCAGCTGAAGCGCTGTCAAGTTAGGATATTTTGCGGTCGCCGCTACAGCGAACGTGACTTTATTCGGCATCACAGGAACATTGTCGGTCATCTTTTTCTTGAAGTCCACATAATTTTTCGGATAATAAAATTTCTGTAGCGGGTCGGTTCCACCACGGAAGAAAGAATACATGGAAGTTGTCAGGAACACTTCATCATCCACGTACAGAGCATTCAAAATCTCGAATATTTGGCGAGCGCGGTTGTTGTACTGCCAACCTCTGGAACAGCAGCACGTTATGCACATCTCCTTTTCCGACTAGATTACGAATGCCCGGCTGGAAGAAATTTCTGCAAAAAATTCAAACAAAAGTACAGCATTACACCCGTACAGTACCGGAATTCATTCACCGTCAATCGAATAGATCAAATGATCCGATAAGTGGGGATAATCAATAGCCCCCGCGCGGAATATGCGCCCATTTGGGCAGCCATTGCTCATAAGTTTCCACTGAACCTGGATCTGCCAGGCTTCTCGCCACAAACCCTTGCGCTTTGCCGGATGCGGTTGCCGTAGGCGTAGCTTCGTATCGGATGTCCATCGACCAACGGACTGCGTCTGAGAGATTCGGCACCGCACGGTGCGGCAGCAGCTGAGTGAAGCATAGTGCGTCGCCCGGCTCCATCTCAATAGAAAGGCCCTTCAGCTGTCGCACATCCTCCTTGCCTAAACCGAGGAACCCGGACTCTTCGTCCCGGTGCCCGTCACGCAATCTGTTGGTGAAGAAGCCAGGGGCGACTTGCAGACAGCTGTTGTGCTCAGTTACCTTTTGGAGCGGAATCCAAATCGATAAGACGTGAACATTCTCTGCATCGCGATAATATTGTGCGTCTTGGTGCCAAGGGGTGTCCGTCCATTTTTGATCAGGCAGCTTCGGCCTTGAGTTGAAAATGCCGTGTACGGATAGCTCATCTGTTCCGATTAGATCAGCTGCCAAATTGAGCAGCTTCGGATGACGTAAAAATGCATACATGTCTGCACTGACGATATCGCGCCGCGGGCTTCTCGAATATCTCGGCTTGCCTGCTGCATTCCACAACTCCACTAAACGATGATGGAAATCCAGGTCAGTCCGTTTATCGGTAATAAGTCCATGTTCATACCATTCATCGACCAGTTGATCTACCCACATAGTATTGATCCTTCTTCCCAGATCCAGAACCTCTTGAGGCACGACCCCTTTGGCATGCAAATAGTGGTGCGTGTGGTAAAATTCGATTTCCGCTTGCTGCAAAGCATATTGTTCCACGAGATGACCTCCTGTTCCCTTGTTCCTTGTATTACATTCAGGGTAACAGAAGGAAAGAAGGCGAGCCATGACGAAAAGGATAGGAAACTTAACCTTTTGCACAGGAGACCCGCGATGAGTCATTCTCAACTAAGCATTCCGGAAATGGGCGGCACACTGTTTATCCATGGTTGCCATTTCGCCTACGTCGACGCCGAATGGTCCTATCATAAGCATCACCATTCTTCATTCGAGCTGCTTCATTGCTTAGACGGCAGTGCTGTCGAGTGGGTTAACGGGCGATCAATCGCAATTACCGCAGGCGATTGGTTATTTTTGAGTTCGGGTGTCATGCACAGCACCATTACTAATCCACAAACTCCATTCGCGTACTTCACTGTACATTTTGACATGGATGACATAGGGGTAAGAGAACAATTAGGATGCTGCGACTATTTGCACCTGGGTCCTTCGGATTCCAAGCTGCTGCCTCTACTGAACGAGATGGAGGCACTGTTGCCTCACGACTGCCGCCCAAAAGTGAGCACGAACAGCAATGCTGTAATCGCTCAGTTAAGCGCCGCCAGCAAGCTGCTCATCCAAGCCGTGATCATCCGAATGGTCGGCGAGCTGCTAGACGTCATGGAAGAGGTTAAGCCCCAAAAGTCCGAACAAGCAGCTAATCTCTCCGAGTTGAACCTGGCGCACGCCATTGAAATGCAGCTGAATGAGGCCGTCTTCACCTCCGAGACGATTGAGAGCCTGGCACAGCGGCTTTTTATAAGCCGCAACCGATATACTCTCCTTTTTCAAAAAGTTTACGGACTACCGCCACACCGCTATCTTAGCCTGCTGAAAATGAAAAAAGCGAAGGAATTGATCCTTCGCTCGGATAGGTCGCTCGAGGAAATCGGCGACAGTCTTGGTTTTTCCTGCGCCAGCAGCTTCAGCCGTCAGTTTCGACGTTGGACCGGCTATGCCCCAATGCAGTTTCGGTTAAAGGGCACAAGGGCCGCCCAATAAGTGGAAAATACACTTCAATGAGATGAGACTGTATCCACGTCTTGATCAGTCCGATGCTCTTTGAATACAGAAGTGTTTTTAACCACAATCCAGAAGACACCAACAGCCAACACACAAAGCACCGCATTAATAACAAAAGTAAACTTAAGCCCTGTCATATGAGCACAAATGCCTCCGACCAAGCTGCCTAAGATCGTGCTGAGTCCCTGCAAAACTATGGCGTTCATCATTTGGCCACTGGCTCTAAGCTCTGGCAAAACATTAGAATTCACATATTCCAACAGACATAGCGCTATCAATATAACGGTCCCGCCATGTAATATCCATATCAATACTATTGTCTTTGATGAGAGGAAGAAGGCAAATAGGATCAGTCTGATCGCTTGGATGACACCTGAGAATAATATGATCTTAATGATCCCAAATTTCTTATAGATTCGATCAAACATTAGCATGAAAGGGAATTGGCTCACGGACCCGACCAAAAGTCCCAACCCGATTAGTTCCGTACTAATCCCTTGTTCTTTGCTAAATATCGCTTGGAATGAAAAAAAGAAACTAATGGTAGATTGAATAAATAAGGTATATATAAAAATATAAATTAGTTTTCGGTTTTTAATAATTTCACTTAAATTAACTTTTTTTCCCTCTTTTTGATGTCCTTTTACTTTTGAGAGGAACGGGATGAGACCCAAAGCAATAAACATAATAATAGAATATAGCCCGAATATGTAGAAAATATTGTACTTAATGATCCAGCCTGCTAGAAAAGACATAAGGGCAAATCCAAGAGATCCGACCGTTCTGACACTTGAGAATTTGAAGTTAAATTTACTGGCTAACTCTAAGGTTACCGTAGTACTAAGGGGGTAGATGGCGCATTGAAAGACCGTAAATAATAAAGTAAAAATAACAATAAGCCAGAACAGGTTGCCTGACATAGGAATAAGCCAAATGCTAAAGGCAGTTATCAAAGTACATATAAACAAAATGTTATTTTTATACTTGGCTCTATCCCCGATAAGGCCCCAGAAAGGCTGTACGATGATTGAGATCACTGCAGATAAAGCACCAATCAATCCGATCTGAATCGTGTCCAGTCCGACCACTGTATAGTACAAGGTTATATAGGAACCATAAGCACCCGCACTCATAAAAATCAAACAATAATAAGTCGAAATGGAAAGAAAGTTTTTACTCACACTAGCAGCACTTCCCTACTGTAATAGAATGTAATGCAAATTGCTGCCATGAGGTTGTTCTGGACAAGTTCTGGACAACCATCATTATACCAAGAAATGGAGTCCTAGACATCTAATTCGACCAAATAATGTTCAAGCAACGAAATGAAAAGAGCCTGCTTCCGCGATGGAAGAGGCTCTTTCGAGTAGGGATTACAAATGCCCGGCCAGCTTTTTAAGAATTTGTGCTTGCTCGATTGTGAGCTTCTTGCCGCTTTGCGCGTCCACTTGGTTATTGAATGCGTGAAGCATTCCTTCCTTGGCGTTCGAATTACCGTGAATATCCGCTTCCTGTGCATTCATAAGCTTACTGGTCAGGCCATTTGCAATTTCGGAATCAGGTAAGAATTGACGCACAAGATCAGCTAATCCCTCGTAGGTAACCGAGACCTCGAAGTTCCAGATTCCTTGGCTGGTGTTGCCTGCCTTATCGGCAGCCGTGACGGATACTTGATGGCTTCCCGGTTCGAACGTATAGGCCGGACGATCAACCAGAGGACTAGTGCAAGGCTCGGCGGCTAATCCGGATAAACCGTCGGATGCGGTGCAACCGATATATACATTTTGCGATACGGTATAGGAGTGCTGTCCAGTGAACTGTATAGCAGGAGCCGTTTTGTCAATCCGCAGTTCCAGCGTACCCGGAGCTTCCTGAATACCAGAGAAGTTCGACGCTGAATAAGTTACGGTCGTTACCCCTTCGTTTGCAATCGTGAACTGGCTTGATGCTCCTTTTACTGTCGTTTTCTGGATCGGTTGTGCTCCCACAGCAGAATAAGTGATGGAATAAGCTCTATCGGCAGCAATTGACACCGCTGCATCCTGATTGATCCATCCGTTCTCGTTCGAAGATGGGCTCACGGTAACGACTGAAGTCGGAGGAATTGGATCTTTGACCTTCACAAAGAAGTCGTCATAGTAGGCAGCAGCGATATTGTATCTGGACGTAACTGCAATTAATCTTGCGTAAGCCGCATTAACAGGAGCTTTTCCTTTAAGTGTGACCTGCTGCCACTGGGCAAGGCGGGATTCGTCCAAGTGGATTTCCAGTGTGGAAATCGTCGCGTTGTTCTTGTCAAAAAAGCGGAACATAAAACCAGGCTGCCCGGATTCAATGTAAATATTGGTGCCTGCTGTATATTCCTCTCCCGGAGTAACCGGGATCTTGTCACTCTGAACCGCAACGGATGCTGTCCGGAGCGTATCGGTAATCTTAAAGCTTTTGGTACCTGTAAGGCTGCGGTCGGTTACAATATCATAGCGGTAGCCGGTACCCGGAGCGAACAACTGGCTCCAGCCTGTTAAACCTTCTTCAAAGCCGGGATTGCGAACAGGCACTGCAACGTGAGGCGGCTCTTCTACAACCTCACCGTCCACTTCGATTTTATATAAGATTGTGTTGGTTTGGTAATCTGTTAAATAAAGATTTCCGTCTGTGTGCAGATCGAATCTCGAAGTAGTGGCTAATGTGCGCGATTCCAGCGTTACCGGATCGATAACGGTCAGTTTGTCGTTAAACAGAACATAGAGCAGCCCGTCGTCCGACCACCGCAGCGGATGATGCGCCCACTGGCTGAAATTCAGCTTTGCATGAATCTTCTTGCTTTTTACTACGTTATACGTGACCGGATCAATCGCAAAAATGTATTCATAGGACGCGCCCCAGATCAGTCCATCCGGTCCTGCAGACAGATCACCGATAAAGATCGGCTTATCCAGCCCTGGAACCTTTAGTGGGAATTCGGCCAGCTTTTGCTGCGTTGCTGTATCCCATACGAAAATTTTGGCTTCAGACTCAGTCGGCTCGGAGCCTAGTCCCCCGCGAATCGTTGTAGAACCGAATATTTTGCCGTTGAGGAAAGTCGTGCTTAGTACGCTTTGATTAAGAACTACGTTGCGGTTCACTTGAATATCCCCGGTGGCCAAATCATACACGGTCAGGGAGCCACCAAGCGTTCCGTAGCCAGAAATCGTGGAAATATATAACTTGCCGTTGCCGCTCGAAATATCGACAAGCCTTTCTTGATCATTACCTAGAACAGCAAGCCGTCTGGGGTTCGTCAAGCTCGGCTCTTGCTTCAAATCATATTCATACAGCCCGCCTTCCGGATACACCCCTAGATACACTTTATCGCCAATGGCATGCACACTGTCCGCTTGACCGATGCTGAAAGGCTTAGTTGTAAGATCGGTCAGATTGACCAGTGACGAACGCGCTTGAGAGCCAGTCGTTATCAGCTGTGTATCGGAGACGCTTTTGAGGCGGTTCACAACGCCAGGCAATCCAGGAACCACAGGCGGCAAGAGATGCACCTGTTTGGTTTGGATATTCATGATCGTCACGCCGCCGTCATAGCGGACGGTTACTAGATTTTTGCCCGGCAGCTCAGACTTATTCGGGAACTCCACCCAGTTTACTCCGCGAAATCCGCTGCCGTATTCCATTCCGGTCCACTCCACTTGATGGGTGGCGAGATCGAAGGTTTTCAGCTTTTTGTCCGACATAAAATATAATTTGCCGTCCAAAGAGTCTGTAGCATGCAGACCCGTAACATTGTCCAGGACGATATCAAGCCATGCTTCCGTCTGAGTATCATAGATGAAGGCTTCTCCTGGGATCCCGCTGCCATCTGTATAACGGGCAAGTAAATAACGATCATCGATGGTGCTTAGGTCATATACTGTATCTTCCTTGACCGTAAGATTGCCTGCAATGTTCGTCTTCTCCCCCGTTACCACATTCACCCTTACTATCTGCTTATGTGCAGTCCCGGCATAAATGTTCCCCCCTTGGTAAGCGATGGAACGAACGTATTCGGAATCCAGTGCGCCGATCATTCGGCCGTAATCTCGGATCTGCTTGGTGACAGGGTCATACTGATACACCTTACCGCCTGGATACGTACCTACGTATACTCTTCCTAATTCATCCGTAGTAATGCTGTTCGGCACGGATTGACCGTCAAATTGGGCAACCTGCGCAGGAATGTGTGTAATCGGAGAGTAGCTCCACAGCCTGGCCCCTCCGCCGTCCGCCACGAGGAATAAGGTTCCGTCAGGGGCAGTAGTATGTGCCCAGGAGCTTTCCGAAGGACCGATTGGAATGCTGCGCAGCAGCTTGTAATCCTCCAGATCGATGACATTAAGGTGTCCCGGCTTTCCTTTGCTTGTCGCGTAAAGCACATTCCGCCCCTCTTCCTTGCCCGCAGTCCCGTTAAAAATAGCAACTGTATAGTTATTGGGTATGAGAAGTTCCTGTGGTGTCCCATATGTTTTCTGAGACAGTCTGCTGCCCTCTGCTGCCTGGGCCGCAGCGCTGAAGCTCGTTAATGATAATAATAAGCAAATTATGACTGTAAGAACGCTGTGCCTGCCGATTTTCATTAGATTTCCTCCTTAGTCTTACTTCCCTAGTCATCTCTAGTAACGAAGCGCAATACTTTGTCGGGTTCTTCTGACTTAATCAAACTGAAAGCGTTACCAACGTAGGCTATATTGTGGCGCGGCCTCCTCCTTTCCGGGTATGGGTTAAGGGAACTCTATGGACAAATTTTGCCCTCTGGTATCCTTATGGTGCCTATATTAGGCAAAAAAACGGTGTATGTCAATCGAATTTTACCAAATTTATACGAAATCTGATATCCATGTGGTATCTATACTAGTCATCGGTGTGCAATGTGGTATAATAATCCGAAACTGGCTTTCCTTTATTAGGGTAAGGAGATTAAGGAGATTGTTATGAGCGGTAAACCCGATCGCGTGACCTTTCAGGCCCGCATGGATGAGATGCTGACCAGGCTCCGGACCGAGATAGCTGCAGGCATCCGTCCTGAGGGCAGTTATTTACCTTCAGAGATTGTACTTGGAGAGCAATTTCAGCTAAGCAAAAAGTCAGTGCGCAAAGCACTGGATCTTCTTGTTAAAGAAGGTTGGATAACCAAAGTGCCGCGTGTGGGGAATCGAATATCCATGCCGGATGTCACAACAGTTACCACATTGAGAATAGGCATTTATTCATTATTTGGAGAGCAAAACGATTTGACTGAGCTCCTGGAACGGTTCCATCGGCAGCATCCTCACATTCGAGTGGAAACCGTTCCTTTTCCTTACAGCAAGTATCCTTCTTCCATTAAAGCTTATCTGGAAGAGGGCTTTATCGATGTATTTACGCTCAACAACCGCAACTACCGAGACATGGTGGAAGCGGAGAGTCTACACTTGCTTGAGCCGCAGCCAGAGCCAGCATCCTCTGATTTCTATCCTTTTCTAACCCGTCTGTTCAGCGATAATGGGCTTCTCTATGCGTTGCCTTTTATATTCTCGCCGGTCATACTTTGCTACAATAAAGCACTATTCAAAAAATGCGAGCTTAAAGAACCTCACAGCGGTTGGACGTGGGACGAGCTTCTTAAGAATGCCAACAGGATCAAGAAGCTGACCGGTGTTCAAGGATTTTATGCCCATATCGAATCCCTCAACCGGTTTCCGATCTTTTTGCTGCAGTCCCAATACCTGTTTACCAAAGAGAAGGACAGCTATCGGTTCGATGATCCCATGCTTTGGGATATCCTTCACAAGTGCCGTCATCTGTTTCATGAACAAGGGTTTCTGCCAGCTTTTTTGTCCGAAAGCGATGCGGATGCCGAGAAGCTGTTCAAACAGCAGAAGGTCGGTATGATTATGACAACATATTATGGACTCGCGTTGATGAGAAACGTCTCTTTCCAATACGATATTAGTCCGCTTCCCTTCACCCAGATGTCTCAGACACTGCTGCTTGCTACCGGACTCGCCATCAACCGGTTTTCCAGACACAAGGAAGCCGCAAGGCTGCTGGTGGAATTTCTGACAACTGAAGAATCTCAATCGTATATCCAGCAGCAGACGCTTAGCCTTCCCGCCCATCAGGCAGCTGCTGAGAAGTCAGGGGATGGAGGCTCATACGGGCCGTCCAGATATTCGCTTTACCGAGAGATCGTGCCGTCCTACTCAGATTATAAGGATCTGAACATAAGTATCGATGCACTGGATGCATTTGGCCAGGAATTAAAGCTGTTCTGGGCCGGTCTGCAGGATCCTCAGTCCATTGTAGAAACGATGAAAGCATCAAGAAACGGAGCCGGCTAAGATGCTGCTCCGTTTCTTTGATTCGTATTCCCGTTATTCTAAACCAGTAAAGGGTTCCTGTTTAACTATTACATCAGTCGTCGATGGCTTGGTAGGCTGAAGTCCAGAAATTAACGTTTTCGTCAGTTCCGCAACTCATTGCCAAATCGATACTCTTAAATGCTGATTTTTTTCTTGACCATCAACAAATGCTCACATGCCAATACGACTTCGTCCCGCTGGCTTAGCACCTCACACAGCTCGGTGACGATGCCGAACTCGGTCCTTTTGGGATGATCGCGTTTTTCTTTGACTGTCACCCTTACCCGAATCGTATCCCCTATGAAAACGGGCTTCACGAAGCGCAACCGATCATAACCGTAAGAGAACGCATCCGGATTCACGGCTCCCGCCGTCATTCCGACACCGATACTAAAGATCAATGTTCCATGGGCGATCCGCTGTCCGAAATCCTGTGTTTTGCACCATTCTGCATCCATGTGATGAGGGTAAAAATCGCCGGTTTGTCCAGCATGCAGCACTATATCCGTTTCCGTAATCGTCCGACCTAGCGTGTTTCTTACTGTACCCGGCTCATAATTCTCATAATAAATCGATTGTATCATGACCGCCCCGCCACCTCTTTCCTCCATTTATCGTTATGTTCACCGATCTTGGGAGACCCTTGGGCCGAGAGGAGAAGCTCCCGGTCGATCCGGATCGGGCAGCGGGTCGTATGCAAGTTCGCACCGTTCTGGCGGGAAACCGTTTGAGTCATTTGTAAAGCATGGAATGCTTCGTGCTTCAGCAGCTCTGACCATGTTAGCACATCGGAACACCAGTAATCTGCGGGCGTAAGCAGGCTTAGCCAATACGTCGTCGAGCCGGTTTGCAGGTGTTCCCTTACAATGGTTTTGATTTCATCTCGTGCTGTAAACCAGCTCTTCGGATCCGTATAACTCTCCAGTGTCTCACATCGAAGCAATTTGCCAAGTTCGACGACGGAGCCCATCGCAAGGGCCATGAATCCATCCGATGTTGCGTATATGCCGTAAGGAGCGCCAAGGTAAGCGTGGGCATTGTTGACACTGCTTCTCTCCGGTGCTAAGCCGCCATCGTTCAGATGCGTTGTCACCACTTCGAATTGAAAATCCAGAATCGATTCGAGTAAGCTCACCTCGACCAAACCGCCCGCTCCTGTAATGCCGCGGCGAACGAGGCAGGCCAAAATACCCTGCACCAAATGTGCACCCGCAAACATATCAGCCACTGCTAACCCGAAAGGAACAGGGGGTTGATACGCATCACCATTCAGCCAAGCTAGACCGGATAAAGATTGAATGAGCAGATCCTGTCCAGGCTTACCTGCCCAAGGTCCTGTTTTACCGTAACCGGTAATTTCTCCATAAACGATACGGGGATTCATTTCTTTGACCGCTTCATAATGCAAGCCTATTTTGTCCATCACACCCGGACGGAAGTTCTGGATCATGACATCCGCACTAGCGATCAGCTTTTGGACGAATGCCAGATCATTAGGATCCTTCAGATTGGCGGAAACGCTCTCTTTATTGCGATTGATGGAATGAAACAGTGTGCTGTCTCCGTCCAGTTCCAGATTAGAAATATACAGCTTGCGGCATAGATCACCGCCGTCAGGCCGTTCGATCTTGATCACGTGTGCTCCTAAGTCGGCCAGCCTCAGAGCGGCAGACGGTCCTGATAAAAATTGACTGAAATCCAATACCAAGAGTCCTTTCAAAGGCTTAAGCATCGATGTCATCATGCTGCTTCCCCCTAGCATTTGCTTAGCGATTCCCGATATAGATCGTTCATTCGTTCCAATACAGGTGAAGTATTCCCGCCATTCTTCATATACTCGTGAACATAATCCCCGGCATGATCCTGAAAATGAAGATACCCGTTGTACCGGGGTCTCACATAGGCGCGATCAAGCGTCGGAAGCGTTGCCGTGAAATAATCGCGGCATCGTGCGTTCGCGCCCCAATCCAACCAGGCAGCCCTGTGTCCGGGCTGGCCGCCACTCTCTACATACAGCGTCTGCTGAATAGTCGCGCTGGCCGTGTACATCGCATACTCCACTGCGGTCCGGGTATGCTTGCTGCTAGCCGATATCGCTAGCCCCGTCCCCCCAAGAGTCGAGCGCAGCCGACCTGTGTTGCCAAAGGTCACCAAGTCGCCGAACTCCAGAACATGCTTGGAATATCCTGGGCGGGAGTAATTGGAGTACCCGTAAGCAAACGGGCAATAAACGAGCTCTTCGCCAGTTGACAGCGCTTCGTATACCGCAATCGGATTCCAATCGAAAATTTCCTTGCTGCAATGGGAGGCCAATTCTCGTAAATGCTCCAAAGCTGCCGCTCCAATATCTGGTGTAACGATGTGCTCTCGTGAGACGAACGGCTCCTCGCCCAAAGCGATACAGAACATGTACCAGTTCATCAGACTATCGATCGGTATCGCAGGGATCGCTACCCTGCTTCGCTTGGCCAAAGCAATCAGCTCATTCCAGGTTTGCGGCTGCTGCAGATCGTATTTCAGAAGCAAATCCGGACGGCAGGACGATACGGGTGTAGCTGCATCGATCGCTAATGCCGTTTGGCAGCCGTCCAAATTGTAGCTGGAATGAGAAGCCCCTACGGAATTCGCGGATTGATCTGCCAAAAACTGTGGCGGCACATGCTCGTTGAAGGACACAAGCACCTTATGCTGAGCGGCGTATCCAGCCCAGGGGTGATCGATTACGAGCAAATCATACCTATCAATGAGAGACTGGATGGGGAAATCCGCGAATTCCTGCAAGGAACGTTTCTCCCACGTTATTTGGACCCCCGGGTGCGTTTCCATAAATCTCTGTGAAGTAGCAACGAGCGGCAAATAACCGCGCGTATGGTTCCATGTGATCCCTTTTAATTGAATAGTCATATACCGGATCCCTTTCATTCATTAGTTGGTATTCTGGTAGTACCAGATAAGTATAAGTTTACACTGCTAGAATATGCTGAACTGCTTTATCCATTTATGATATACTGGTTATACTATGGTCCTCTGGTAGTACCACAAATAAAGCTTATCACCATATGTCTCACAGCTCAATACATATTCGTAAATTTTGTTCACAATGGAGGCTGCCCGCATGGCTCAAATAAAGGCCGTAAAAAAAATTACCGTAACAGAACAAATTATGGAGCAAATCGCTCAGCTGATCCGCAGCGGCGAGCTGCAGCCCGGAGAGCAGCTTCCCAACGAGCGGGATCTAGCTGAGCAATTCGGTGTCACCCGCGGACGGGTGCGCGAAGCCTTAAGAGCCCTTTCCTTGGTCGGACTCATTACAATCAAAGCCGGTGAGGGAAGCTTCGTCAATAAACAGGACATGCCGATTCAGTCGGAAACGATCGTGTGGATGTTTCATAACGAGCTGCACAATCTTGATGAAGTATATGCCGCCCGAAAGCTCATCGAATCCGAGGTATATCTGTCTGCTGCTAACAACGCATCCGAACAGGACATTCGCCGTTTGGAGCAAATGATGCATAATCTGCTCGATCGGCATGCGACAGCCAATCCGGACGAATTTCTGGACGCCTTGGATCAATTCGACCTGTCTGTCGGCGACATATGCGGCAATCGGATTTATGCAAAGCTGATGCAGACCATAGTTTATCTCCGCCGCGAGACAAGCCTGAAGCTGCTCGCTGTTCCTGGATCGATCGACAACAGCTTCAGACACAGATCTATCATACTAGAAGCAATGAAATCGAAAAATCCGGCTCAAATAAAAAAAGCGATCTCCGAGTTTTTTGCCAGCTCCGAAAGCTTTTATAAACATATCGGAGATCGTTAACTAACTGGTATAGAAATTGTTGTGTAGAAATTGTTACTACATTACATGGTTAAGATGCTTCCGATAAATTTCAGCCGCGCCTCTTGCACTAAGTACGTCTGAATCGTGCTCAGAAAGGATATCCACCATAAGAAGCGGATACTTCTCCTTAAGCAAAGGCGCAAAAACAGAAGGATACAGCTCTTTCCCATACAAAACTACTCGCCCAATTCCGCTTCCAAGCATTTGGTCCAGCATATCAAAATCCAGCGATAATAAGGTACCGATAAAGAAACTGGTGACTTCATGTTTATTGCGTTTGTTCATGGTGTCCATCACTCGTGTAGAGAAGAGCGCCCGTCCAAACCCATGGGAAAAAGCAGCTTCCATCCCTTTCTTGACCCCATTGATATCAATCTCTAATTCGCCCAAAGGGATAAGACTGCTTTTCAATATTGTATTCTCTGAGATTGCCATCATGAGCTCGCCCGTCATCGAAGTACGGCATTCCACAATTTTCCCTTGTTCAAGCCGAATACCCTTGTGATGAGAACCGTAATGCATGAAAAGGATAGACTCGTTGGAATTTGGCCCCAGGCTGCCTAAATAACCGAATATTTCGGCTTCCTCCCCGCGCATCATATCTCTGTTCACTATCTCTTCTTGCTCTGAAAAACCCGTTTTCACACCAGGAATAAAAAAGATCGGTTTATTTGTTATGTCTGGAAATTGTTCTTTGACAACCTGTGCCGCTATTTGTTCGATTTGCACTGGACCTGACAGATGCGGGATCTCTAGCAGCCCCAAATTCGACGTAATCATTCCTGAGGCAACAATAGCCTCAATCTCTGCCAGGGATAGCTTGTTGGATTCCAATAACTCGGCAATACAAGCCCTTAGCGCTTCCTTCAGAATATAATTGTTACCTGTGCGGGCTACATCTCGAGCCCCTATCTGTTTCTGTATGGAGTACAGCACTTTTTCCCCGTCAGTTATTCTTACCCGACTAGTTGTTGCCCCTGAATCAATCACCATAATATGCACAGGTAATCAGCTCCTCGCATGCCAGTTCAAGGCTAACAGCTCGAGATCCTTTAGAGTGTCCATTACCTCTTCCCTCGTTCGCTCATCGATGGGGGCATTCGGATTACGAACGTAAGAGGAGCTGATCACTCCACCAATGCGTAAAACTTCCTTGTGTATGGACATTGCAAAACCAGGTAATGTACCAATTCGCATGAATGGCAAGTACGCGTAGAACGTCCTGCGCGCTGTATCATAATCTCCGGCAAGGAAGGCCTGATATATGGAGACACAAACCTCCGGAAATTCGCATGCCGGCATTGTCCCGACAGCGCCGCGTTTCAGTTCTTCGTAAAAATACATGCCATTCATACCTCCGAATACCGTTAAACGCCCATCGGACTGCTCCAGCACCTCTGTTATCTTAATCGTAGTCGGCGGAGCCTCGACTTTGACATACTTGATATTCTCGAACTCTTTGGACAGCTTAGCCATTAAGGCTGCAGGAATATTCACACCGCTTGCCAGAGGGGCGTCTTGAATCATAATCGGAATTTCCACTGCTTTAGCGATAGCTGCAAAATAATCATATAATCGTTTGCCGTCCGGTTTCGCCATATAGGGAGGAAGGACCATCAGGGCGTCAGCACCCGCTTTTTCGGATCGTTTGCTTAACTCGACAGCCACCTCGAGTCCCGTATGTCCGCTGCCGAATACAAGCGGAACTCGACCTTGAACCTCATCGATCACGATTTCAGCCACCCGAGCTTTCTCATCCTCTAACAACGTATACATTTCACTTGCCATTCCGAATAAAGCAATTCCATCCACCTTAGCATGCAATTGAAAACGAACCAGCTCGCGCAAGCTTTGCTCATCGATTGCCCCTGTTTCGGTAAATGGTGTGGCCAATATCGGATAAATGCCTTCCAGCTTCACTTGTTTCATCTTATAGTCTCCCGTCTGTATGTTCTAATAGTTTTACTTCGTCTATATCAATTCCTAAACCTGGACCTTCAGGGAGCAGGTATCTTCCTTGCTTACAAATAATCGGATGCTTTAGCAGCTTGTTAGCCTCTTCTAATATAGTAGGTTGATATTCTACAATGTATAAATTTGCGATGGCTGCACTAACTTGTAGTGTGGCTGCAATACAAATCCCTTGGCCGACGCTAAGGTGCGGAGCAATCGGAATGTTGAAGGCTTCTGCCATGTTGGCGATCTTCTTCATCTCGGTAATACCCACACGACCCACATCAGGTTGGAAAATGTCAGCAGCTCTAGTTACAAGTCTATCTTTAAACTGGTAGCGCGTTCTCTTTGCTTCTCCTATAGCGACAGCCATATCCAACGCTCGAGTGATTTCCGCTGTGCCTTCAATATCTTCCGGAGCTGTCGGTGCTTCTAAAAATTCAATGTTCAGAGACTCCAGTCTGCGACCCAAACGGATGGCGTCCGGGACGCTATATTGCCAGTGTGCATCTACCATCAATCGGAAGTCCTTACCAAGCGCATCCCTTAATCTGCTCATAACCGCTACATCCGCTTCAATCCCTTGCCCTAGATGCAGCTTAATAGCTTGAAATCCTTTCGCTTTCCATTGCAACGCTAACTCGACTTGCTCCTCTACGCTTTCCCTTGGCAATCCTGACACGTAGGCAGTAAGCTCCTTGCGGTAAGCGCCGCCCAACAGCTTATATACAGGCAACTGGACGCTTTTCCCCAATATGTCCCATAGGGCGATATCTATTGCTGTAATGGCATCGACCATGAATCCGGAGAAATATCCACGCTCTCGCATAGAGTTGTATAGCTTGCTCCAAATAACATCAATGTCCAGCGGGTCTTCCCCGATCAAGAAGGGCATAAACAGCCGTTTGATCAGTTCTCCCGTCACTTCTGGACCAACTGGCGCAAGCGCCTCTCCCCAACCGTATATCCCTGTGTCCGTAGTAATTTTAACCAACAGCGTCTCCAAATTTCGGGAGTAGATCGATCGATAATGAGGACGCAAATAGTAGTCGTTTGTATCCTGTATGGTAGTTGTGCCCCCCAAATATAAGGGAGCTTTTCGAATTTTAATCGGATAAATGTGTATCGACTCAATCTTCAAATAGGATCACCCCCATGAACATCAATTTCCCATTTAAAACGAATGTGCTCCCCCGGCTTGATGCCTCGGGCTCCGGTTAGGCTGCTATCCCAATGTAAGTTGAATGCATCTGGGACACATGTGTGCGGTTCAAAAGAAACAGCATTGCCCCAAGCTGGGACGAAGAGTGCAAGGACAGGAAATTGTGAGTCCATATGTAATCGGATCATCTCTCCTGTAACCTCCTCTTGGATCTCACAAACATAAGCTCCACTCTCATCGGAGGAGGCCGCCCCTGTGCATTGCAAAAAATGAAGAGCGCGCGGTAAACGAGATAAGGGAATCCCTTCAGGCAGAACATCAGCTAAATCCGATCTCATCGGCAGTCCGTCTATTCCGCCCTCACGATTCATCGGCCATTCCGTATGTGAAGGGATCCGGATCTTGACGTTCTCCTTCTCACCTGTAAAGCACATGTAAGGGTGGAAGCCTAATGCGAACGGAGCGCTATCCGAGCCTTCGTTGAGAACCGAACCGTCCAGACGCAATTTCCCTTCAACAAGGCTGTAAATCAAGTTGTATTCCAGATGATGCGGAAAGTAGTGGAAACGCATCGGGTCATCCACTAGGCGATACTGAGTATGGATGAATGCCCCATGCTCCGAATCCTCCCCCACATCTATTACCTTCCATGGTAATGTTCCGATCTCACCGTGCATATGATGCTCTCCATGTGTAACAGGGAATTGATATTGACGTCCGTTATACTCGAATTTACCTCTGCTAGTCCGGCCAGGAGGGCATAATAATGGGATACCGTAACGAAAAGGAGTGTCCTTTAATGATTGTACAGACGGCGGCCGTAATATCACCTCACGACCATGCAAACATAAGCCAATGACGTTCGTTCCGAACCCTGGTAAGATGTCCGCTGATGAGTTCGTATCGAAATCATCTAAACGGTACATACATTCCTGTTCATATTGTTTCTCAGCGCAACGATATCGTGTCACCCTCCTTCCTCCTCGCGCACCAATTGGTAAGTACCCGTTTTCCACTTTTTACGCAGCTCAGGTCTAACCAATGCGCTTACGGCTTGAAGTGACATGCCTCCGTCAACGACCAGATCGATTCCATTCACAAATGCCCCCATGCCGGAGGAGAGAAACAAAGCAGCATTTGCTACGTCCTTCAATTGGCCAACACGTCCGAGCGGATAACAATCCAGCATAATCTCGTTCCTAGGACCCTGTTTTGCTGATTGTTTTTGTGTCAAACCTGGCGAAATACAGTTCACTCGAACCCGTTTGGCTGCATATTCCATAGCCATTTGCATGGTAAGAGAGACGATTCCTCCTTTTGAAGCGGCATATGCAGGTAAACCGGGATTCATGCAAAATGAATTGACGGAAGACATATTGACGATGGAAGGAGCATCAGATTGAAATAACAAAGGCAGAGCATATTTACTGCATAAGAAGACAGACGTCAGATTGACGCCCATCGTATAGCTCCATTCCTCCAAGGTCAACCCATCCACAGAACCAGACCTTGTCACCCCTGCGTTATTTACTAAAATATCCAATTGGGGTATACCCTCGAACACTCCTTTGACCGATTGTTCATCTGTGACATCAAGAGCAGCGAATACCGCATTTCCACCCTTCTCCTGGATTCGTTTCGTTGCCGCTGCGCCTTCGTCGGTATTTACATCCGCTATAATAACGGAGCAACCTTCCTCGGCAAACCGTTCTGCGATTGCTTCACCGATTCCGCGTGCAGATCCTGTAACTAAAGCCGTCTTCCCTGCCAATAACATAATCGAACACCCCTGCGCATAATGGATTAGACCGCTTGCTAGGCTTGGATTTCGGCGTATTCCGTAACGAACTTGCGCAAGGCTTTCTCGTCAATCCTCACGCCTAACCCGGGATCATCAGGAACATGAATAAATCCTTTTTCCACGCGGAAGGACGCTTCGGAATATAGAGAAGCCGTCCGTAAGGCATTGGGCTGATATTCATATATTAAAAAATTGGAGACAGCAGCAGATACATGAACAGAAGCAGCATTCCCGACGGCTTGGTGAACGCTTAAATGTGGAGCGAAAGCCAAATGGTGCGTTTCGGTTAAATGTGCGATACGCATCATTTCCGTAATTCCGTTCCGACCTAAATCCGGTTGAGCTACCTCCAATGCGCCCGCAGTGATCCAGTCTCTGAACGAGTAGATCGTGCGTAAGGGCTCACCGATCGCGACCGCTGTATCGATTGCCTCAGCAAGCTTTCGATGGCCTTGAATATCTTCGAACGTTAGCGGTGCCTCGAAGAATAACAAATCCAATTCTCCCAACGCTCGTCCTAAGGAAAAGGCTTCTGAAATCGTGTATTTTCCATGCCCATCCAGCATCAAGTCCAGCTGATTCGAGTCATATCGTTTACGTATCGCGGTCAACAGCTCCAAATCAGCCGGCTTTCCTTTGCCGAACGTATGAATCTTGATTGCGCTAAAGCCGTCTTCTTCAACGATCCTTGTAACGCTCTCTAAGCGTTCCTCCGTACTTCGTCCTGGTACACTTGAGCAGTAACAACGAAGCTTGTCGCGATATTGACCTCCAAGAAGCGTGTGAACAGGAAGACCAAGCGCTTTACCCTTGATATCCCAGAACGCTACATCTAATCCGGACATGGCATCTACTAAATACCCGCCTGTATACCCGCGTTCTCTCAAGGTATCAAGCATTTTGTCCCACAGATATTGGTTCTTAAACGGATCTTCACCGATAACCAGTGGTGCTAGATGACCTCTGATGATAGCTGCTGCTACTTCTGGATTTGTTGGTGCCAGTAATTCCCCCCAACCTTCGATCCCCTCGTCGGTAGTCACTTTGACAAAAATGGTCTCTGCATTGTTAGAGTAAATACAGGAGCGTCGCCCTTCATTGATGAAATAATCTTGATTAATGTAACGCCGTCCTTGGGTGGCAGGTACCTGCTGAGGCGGAATTTTTACTACGAACACTTCAACCTTATGGATTTTCATGGAGGAACCTCCTATTTTCGGTCCAATACGTTCATTTTCGAAGGAAAGAAGACGTATTGGATTTGTTCCTCTCATTATACGCTCGCCTAATCGGCAGTTTTTTTAAAATCTATTGATAAACTTCAAATATCTTTTGATTTGCGAAGTTGTGAATCAGGACTGCATCAAATGTTTACGGTATTTCTGTGGGGATACGCCCGTCACCTTTTTAAATACGGTACAAAAATAACCTTCATTAACGATTCCTATGACATCACACAGCTCTTGATTTGTATAATCCCGATGCTGAAGAAGCTCAAGCGATTTTTCGATTTTACGCCGAGTTATATATTCCACCAAACTTTCGTTCATTTCCTTTTTGAATAGGCTGCTGAAGTAAGCAGGGGTCAAATTCACATATTCAGCTAGCTCTTGTAAGAACAGCCGTTTCGTTAAATTTTGTTCAATATATTGTTTAGCCTTCACAACCTCTGGCCGCAGGTACGGATTTTTCTCTAGCAAGCATTCCTCTAGATGCTCCTTGACGAAGGATAGCTGTTCACGGAACGTCATAAATCCAAGATTTCGGTCACCGATTCCAGGCAGAGACGGTTTCATTGTTCGGAGCTTCCCTTTCGCATTGACAAGAAAATCTTGAATAATTCCCGTCATTACCTTTCGTCTAATTTTATGTTCAAATCCTTGAGCCTGAATCGCCGAAAAGGATTCGTGCAATTCGTTAGCATGCATATCCAGATTTAGTTTCTGCAGCAGCCCTTGAAGCAGCTGTTTGAACAGTTCTGCATTTTCATCTTGATATTGCAAACGATGAGGAGGGGTGACTACCAATCCAGCTCCCCAATAATATGCATCATCACAAGCAACTCTAGCCTGATCATAGGCGCAGACCATAGAGTCCCACATCTTCTCCATTCCGCTGAATCCGACAGACACAGATAGCTTAAGATAGTACTTGATGTACGTATTCATTTGATACCCCAGCTCCCTGCACCGTCTCTCAAACTCTGAGGAGCTTCGGACTTCCGGCCATGAGACGAATCCTATGAACCGATTTTCTTCCAATTCACTTGTAAAACCTACTCCATAACCGGATACCGTTTCTTCCAAAATATTACTTATTCCGTATTTCAATATACTTTGATCAGATGATGCATATTGGCTCTGAAACAAATTATAATCATTGATCTCGACCACAAAACAGCAATACAATTCTGGATGGAAATTCAAATGATGACGAGATGCAAAATCGACAACACGCTGTGTTCCTATCACACCATTCAGAAGGTCAGCAAAAAACTGTTTACGAATCCGATGACGATTTTCGAGTATTGACATGTTTAGCTGCTGAACCTTCTGCTCTTTCTGTTCCGTTTCATCTAATTGAGAGGCCGCTTTATGAAGTGCTTCAAGCAGTTTTTCATCATCAAGAGGAACTTTAACGATATAATCCGTAACATTGATCTGAATCGCACGTTTGGCATAATGAAAAACTGAAAACGCAGAAAGGATAATAAACTTCGTACGAGGCAGCCGCTCTTTCAATATCTCCAGCATATCGATTCCGTCCATCCCGGGCATGACAATATCTGTAATGATGATGTCCGGCTTCAGCTTAATCGCTTCTGCGATTCCTTCGTCTCCGGAATAAGCTTTACCAACTAATCTGAACTCGTCTGAACATAATCCCTTATCCGAAAAAAAATGCTCCAGCCGCTGAAGGGTCAAATCCTCGTCATCAACAATTAAACATGAATACGTCTTCATATGATTCCCTCCTTGCCCTATCGAGGAAATATCGCTTTCACGATAGTGCCCTTTTTAGGCTCGCTCTGGATGATCAAACCGTAAGCTTCGCCATAATTCAGGCGAATGCGCTCATGAATATTATAGAGTCCAATCCGTTTGCGCCTTGAATTTCCTTCTTCACCATCCGGCATTAGCAGCCGTAAGCGTTGCTCCTCTGTCATGCCAATCCCGTTATCCTTGACCTCAACTACAACCCGCTCTTCTTCGCGATAAGCAACAATAGCGATGCTTCCCATAACTCTACCGCCTGCATACCCGTGGAAAATACAGTTTTCTACAATGGGCTGCAGAAGCATACGAAACAATGGATATTCCAACAGTTCATGATCGATCTGCTCTACAACTGGAAACTCATGGTTATATCGAATGTTTTGGATTTGCACATAATCTCTGACGTTATTCAATTCGTCACGTAAAGTCGTTTGCTTCCGCTCATCCGCTATTCCATACTCCAGAATGGAAATCAAGGAGTGAATAACCGGATCCACTTTATCCAACTGGCCTAACCGAACAACATTACTGATCGATCCTAACGTATTGTACAGAAAATGCGGATTAATTTGGGCCTGCAGCATTTGGATTTCCAACTTTTTTTGCAGCTCTTTCCCTTCATCCAAATGTTGGATCAGGTCAATAATTCGTTTGATCATCATATCGAAGGTCAAAGATAAATCTCCGAATTCGTCATTTCGCTCTAAGGATACTTGGACATCAAGACGTCCGAGCTTCACCATGTTCATCTTTCTCGTCAATAAACGGAGCGGCTTGCGGATATATCGCGTCACGAGGGCGGCTGCGATGATACTGAAAATCAATCCTACAGCAATAAGGCCGAAATAATATTTTTGTATTTTGTTCAATGAAGACATAATCCGCGCTTCATCGCTGATGGAAACGATAAGCCAATTAAATTTCTGTGCGGATTGCAAGGTGACCGTAACGGGCCGTTCAGAGGCGTCTTCGATAGGAATGACACTCTTACCTGAACTTAAAAGCTTGGTGGCCGGTATGGATCCAACGGAGAATGTCCGCTGCTCGTAGTCGACCTTCAGCAATCCGCGGCTTTCTCGAAAACCAGTGACAATCAAACCTTTATCGTTAATTAGTGCCAGATTCAAAGATTCGTTCTGGGTGATGCGCAGCAAATTTTCACCGATTCGGGAAAGGTCCATATCCATCGCTACTACAAGCGGAGGGTTCGATCCAGCTACGTAACGGGCCATTGTTACCGTCCATCCGGAAAACGTGGAAAGATACGGTTCGCTGACGATCGATTGCTTTCCATTGGAAATAGCCTTCTCATAAATATGTTTGCGCTCCTGGATGGGATCATCGATAACGCGGGTGATTGGATTCGCACCGATAATAGAAAGATCGTCTCGAATAATATAAATATTAGAAACGTGGCTATAATTTAATTCGAATAAATTACGAAGCTGATTCCGAATCCGTTCATGCTGACCCGGATCGGCTGAGACCAAAGATTCTACAGAAAAAAGGATCGTCTGCAGCGATGAAAAATTGAGCGTTAAATATTGATCCACTTTTGATAAAATTTGATTAATATAGTAGGAATCGTTACCTCGGATTTCACTTTCGATGAAACGGTATGATAATCCGCTAATCAAAGTGACAGCACTAAGCACAAAGGCAAAGCAAATGGGAAACAATCTCCAGGTGAGACCACCAAACCATCGTTTCAACATTGTTCCCTCCCAGCCGCACTTAGTTAGTATTTGTGATCCAATCATAACACGCTCGGGTCCATGCAGGATGCAAAAAAACCGGCAACCGACGCCGGTTCGTGCAAATAAGGGGAAAACGGAGCATTCCGCTCTCCCTTTTGGCTCCTACTTCAAGATACCTTGTTCTTTTAACTGCTTCGTCACACTTTCTTCATATCCTTTTTGATTAAACTTGGAATTCAGCGTGCTCACATATTGGTCCCAATTGCTGATCGGTTCTTTGCCGGTAATGAACTTCAACAGCATTTCGTTCACATACTTCTCACGATCTTTGAAGAGCGAATCGTTCGTGTCGGGTACCACGTATCCATTGGCAATATTCGGCTTCACTTGCTTCAGATTCACTTGGTGATGATCTTTCGTCTTAGGATTCAGGAAGTTGTAGTAAAGCGCGTCATCCGCACGGCGCGGCATTTTGTAATGGCCCGTCCATACATATTTATCCGCGACTTCTTTGGCAGGCGATAACCGTACAACTTGACCATCCTTTATATCCCAGCTAATTCCTTTGACTCCATACGAGAACAGCGGATAAGATTCTTTGTCCGTATACCAGAACTGCAGCAAGTCGAAGATGCGTTTCATTTTTTCCGGATCGGCTGCGGCTTTCTTGGAAACTGCCCACATGTTGTTCTGTAAATTCTCCAGGTGTAAAATTTGCTCTCCTGATGGTCCTTTAGGCGCAGTAAGCGCAACCCAATCTGGAGTCTCACCGCTTACTTCTTTCATTCTAGCTTGAGAGCTCGGCTCCATCGAACGCCAGTCCCGAACAATAACACCGGACTTTCCTTTTAAAAATTTATCACTGAGCATGGTCCCATCGGAAATCGATACCCAATCCGGGTCAATCACCTTCTCCTGTACCATTCGGTTCAGGAACGTCATCGCTTCCTTCATTCTTGGGTCTGTATTATGCACGATCAGCTTATTGTCTTTGACGTCAATCGTATTCGGATTAACTCCAAACAGCCACATGACACTATCCATCCCTAATACTGCATTCTGGTTCGTGAACGAACCGTCCTTCAGTACGCCTGTCACAAATCCATAGGTGTCGTCTTTGCCGTTTTTGTCAGGGTCTTTGAATGTGAAGGCCTTCATCACTTCCAACAATTCGTTTGTGGTCGTTGGTACTTTCAGTCCCAAACTATTCAGCCAATCATTTCGAATCCACCATCCGTTAATTCCTTGAACGAGTTCATATCCAGGAGTTCCGATCTGTTTTCCTTTATATTTCAGTGCGTTCCATTGGTTCGGTGTGAAGTGTTTATATAGCTCAGGATATTTCTTTACGTATTCATCTAAATCTGCCATAATTCCTTGATCGTAGTACTGAACGGCTGAAGTTTTGTCTTTGAAGAACATCAAATCCGGGATATCCCCAGACGCGAGCAACGTGTTCAGCATATTCGTTTCCTGTCCAGGCTGCGGAACGGTCATCTGCAGATCAACATTCGCCGCTTTTTCCAACGCCTGCCGCATCATATCCTCTTCCTTTGGAGGAACAGGAGCCGTTTGATTGTAAGAACCCGCATGGAACATGGTCAATTTCACTGTCTTTGAAGACGTAGCTGTCGGATTTTGAGTTGTCGTTCCGGGTGCAGCCTCATTTCCCTTACTTTCGTTGCCGCAGGCCGCAAGCACCATACTCATAGAGAGAACGAGCGCCAAACCCGTGCTGATCCACCTTTTTGATTTCATTCTGACATCTCCTAACTAAATTATGATATATATCAGGGAATCTCCCCAAATACCGGGTGTTAGTGAATCTTGTACCGTAAGTCGTCATTAACCCTTAATGGAACCTAACAGGACACCTTTTGTGAAATGCTTCTGAATAAACGGATATACGAGTAGAATAGGCAGTGTCGCCAGAACCACCGCGGCCATCTGCAGTCCTAAAGTCCCGACTGGCTGGTCTTCATTTAACAGTTCTGCACTCTGTGCTTTTACGTTCAGCAAAATGTTGCGGAGCACAACCTGCAGCGGAAGATTCTCAACCTTTTTAATGTACAACACGGCATCAAAATAAGAATTCCAATGCCATACGGAGTAAAACAAGCCGACAGTGGCCATAACCGGAAGGGAGAGCGGTAAAACGATCTTCCACAAAATACTGAACTCCCCGGCGCCGTCGACGCGGGCCGACTCCTCCAACTCAACAGGAAGCTGTTCGAAAAATCCTTTCATAATGACCAAGTAGAAGGCGCTCATGACTCCCGGAATAATCAGGGCCCAGACCGAATTCAGCATGCCTAAATATCGCACAAGCAGATAAGTCGGAATTAGTCCCCCTGAGAAGAGCATGGTGAAGATAATGTATAACAAAAATGCGCTTCTTCCAGGCAAATATTTGCGCGATAGCGGGTAAGCGGTAATGGCAGTGAAAAACAATCCTAATGCGGTCCCTACCAGTGTTCGGAACAAGGTTATCTTATAAGCTTCACCGAGTCCGTGGATGGGGCTCAACATTTCTCGATATGCGTGTATTGTGAGTTTTTCTGGAATGATCACAATCCCGCGTCTAACAATTTCGGCTTCTGGTGTAACTGAGATAATGACGACATACAAGAGCGGGAACAAACAAAGCGCCGTGACGAAAATGAGAATCGAGTATATAATAACGGCTCCCGTCTTTTCGCCGGCTGTCATCTTCTGCATATAGTGATCCTCCTACCAAATCTGTCCGTCGAATTTTTTTGCGAGCTTGTTGGCGCTGATCACTAAAATGAAGGCAATGATCGACTTCAGCAGACCGACTGCCGTTGCTAGTCCGATCTTCAATCGCTCCAGCCCTTCCCGGTAAACCCAAGTATCGATAATATCGATCTTCTCGGAATTAAACGCGTTAGCCATCATGTAGATTTGATCAAATCCCGCATCAAGAATATGACTTAGCTTGATGATCAGCAAAATAATCATTACGTTTCGAATTCCAGGCACGGTTACATGCCACAGCTGTCTCCATTTGGATGCGCCGTCTATTCGGGCCGCTTCATACAGGCTCGGGTCAATTCCGGCTAATGCGGCCAAATAAAGAATAGCCCCCCAACCCATTTCCTTCCAGACATCAGATGAAACAACCAAGAACCTTGCCCATCCCGGTTCTGACAAAAACGCTATTGGCTCGAACCCATATTGCTTGAAAAGCAGATTAACAAATCCACCCCCAGGGGATAGCAAGGCTACTAGAAGACCGTATACGATGACCCATGATAAAAAATGAGGCATATAAGTAATCGTCTGAACAACACGTTTAAACGAATTGATCCGAACTTCATTCAGAAGCAAGGCAAGTATAATCGGTGCCGGGAATCCAAAAACCAACTTATACAGAGAGATCAGGATCGTATTGCCCATGATATCCCAAAAGTAAACACCTTGGAAAAAGGCATTGAAATTTTTAAATCCTGCCCATGGGCTATCCCAAATACCGAGTGCCAAGTTATAGTCCTTAAATGCAATCATAATTCCCGCCATTGGAACATACTTAAAAATACTAAAGTAGAGCAACCCTGGGATTAAGAGTATATATAACATTTTGTAACGGCGTAACGCATTAAAAAATTTACGAATAGGCTGGTTGCGAGTTTTCAGGATACGTTTGTGCACAATCTCAGTATTCATGGTGTCTCCTTTGCCGATGTTTTATATCATAATCTTAATCGATTTGAGAGCTTATAATTTTCGTTTTTTATGGAACCTATTTCAATATTTTTGGAAGTTAAAAGAAGCACCCTCTTTTATTGCAAGAGAGTGCTTCTTTGACATCGAGAACTTTTTTCAATCTGTGAGGTATTATTATTAGAGGTGGTTGCTTTAGCATTAATCAGGCTCCATCCCTTGAACCGCCTGTCCCTCCAACAGCAAACGATATTCCGTCGGGCTGCAGCCGGCGTATTTTTTGAACGCTTTTGTGAAGTGCGTATACTCGGGGTAGCCAACAGCATGGCCGACAACATATATCTTGTTGGAAGGCTCGACGAGCATCCGCTTCGCCAGCTCCATACGCATCCGGGTCAAGTACTGGATGAAGGGTACGCCTTCAATTTTTTTGAACATAAAGCTGAAGTATGCAGGCGAGAGGTGAAAATAACCGGCTGCCTCACTCAATGAAAATTGCGGATCGGCAAACCGGGATTCCATATAAGCCAGCGCCTCGACGACAATTTGCTTATATCCCGAATGGCACAAGTCGGCTTCAGCCATGATCGCTGATACGGAGGTGCCGTTGTCATCCAGACCCCCAGCATCGGACAGAGGTTGAACTAGCGCTGCCCCTGACTGGGGGCCCCACTTGACGCGAAGCCGACCGAGCAGGCCGAGCAGCGCATCCGCCTGGATTGGCTTCAGCAAATAGTCGGCCGCTCCATACCGCAGCGCCTCTTGGGCGTAAGCGAACTCTCCGTAACCGGAGACTAGCACTGTTTCCGTGTGGAGCAGCTTGCTTCTCACCTCGCGAAGCAGCTCCAACCCATCCATAACTGGCATGCGGATGTCCGTCAATAGTAGATCGGGTTCGAACCTGTCGACAAGCGCCAAAGCCTCAGCTCCATCCTCGGCCTCCCCCACTACGCGAAAATCATCCGTTTCGTCGTGGATCAACGTTTTCAGCCCGACCTTGACCATATATTCGTCGTCAGCGATGATGACCTTGTACATTGTAGTTACCTCCCGCTCTCCTTACTCACATAAGGCAGTTTGATCTCCATAACAGTACCCGACTCATCCGACTTCACGATTGTCAGTCCATACGGACAGCCGAATGCGAGCCGGAGCCGGCTGTGCACGTTCCATAATCCCAATCTCGGAAACAGCTGAAAGTCGGGTTTCAGCATCTCATGTTCCGTCACCTGCTCAAACGCTTCATTATAAGCCTGGGCCAACTCCTGCGCCATCCCCCTCCCATGATCCACAATGCGCAGTGTGAACCATTCATCCTCGGCTATGCCGAACAATCCGAAATAATCCGGCTTCAGCTTCTGTTTCTCATAAGCGTGCATGAACGCATTCTCCACGAGAGGCTGAATCGTTAGCGGCAAGATACGTACTTGCTCGAGCCATTCCGGCTCCAGCAATGCTTCGATTCGCAAGTCCCGGAACCGCTCTTTCTGAATGCTGAAATAGGTGAACAAATTGTTCATTTCTTCGGACAGCAGCACGATCTTATCGGGGTGACTGATGCTGTAGCGCAAAATTTGCGAGAGCCACACGGTCATTTGGCTGATCGGTTTCACCTTGGCTACGATGGCATAGGCATTGATTACTTCGAGAGTGTTATATAGAAAGTGCGGGTTGATCCTTAGCTGCAGCGATTGCAGCAACGATTCCCGCTGCTTGATGGCCATTTCCTTTTCTCTCATTTCGGAATAATGGACTATCTCAATCAAACGCTGAATTTCGTTCAGCATCCGGTTGAATCCCTGGTTCAGACGGCCGATTTCGTCCTGCCGTTCCGGCGCACGGATTTGCAGATTGCCCAGCTCCACTTTTTTCATCAGCTTCATGAGCAGTGACAGTGGTTTGGTGATCGACCAGGAAAAGCCCGCGATCATGACAACGGCGAACAACAGCATAGCAATTCCGAGCACAATTGTCAGATTTCGCATGAACACTAGCTTATCGATTAGCTCCCTAAGGGGCACTTCAGAAATGAGTGTAAGACCAGTAAATTCAGAGCGAAAAGCGATGACGATCTTCTTTTCGCCACTCTCGTCACTTACGAAATGAACTTGGCTGCTGCTTCCGATCCGTTCTTTGTAGCTCTCTGGAATTGGGGCTCCCCATTTCAGCCGATCCGGATGATATAAGTAGCCGCCGTCTGAATCGGCGATCGAGATAATTCCATTCTGCCCGAGGCGAACATTGTCCGTAATGTCGAGAATTTGATCCAGCAGCAAATCGATGACGAGCGCTCCGCCGGTCCGATAGGAGATATTGTCATAGATTTTACGGTAAATCGTAAGCACCGGGGTCGATTGCACAACACTGATGCCTAGATGCCTGTAATTGTCCTCGCCTGTCTCCAAGTCCCGGTACAAATGGATACGCTCCGTTATATCGATATTGCTGAAATTAATACCTTTGGAAGACAGCAGCGTGAAGCCGTATATGTCCTTCCGGCCATACACATAATTCGGATACAGCTCGAGCTTCATTTGGTCGCTAATGGCGAACTGTTTGTACGTTTCGGACGGCTCCAGCTTGATGAACTGCTGCACGAGCGGATTCGTCAGGAGCGGTACCGTCGCTTTCTTGATGTCGGAGAAGTAATAATCCAGATTCCGATTGATTTGCATCAACAGCTGCTCTGTCGTCTGAACGGCGTTCTCCTCGATCGATGCGGTGGACTTGTCATACCAGAGCATCGCCGATACAGAGAACGGCAGCAGGAATAAGACCACGAATAAGACGACCAGCTTCGTGCGAATTGTCATCATTTTGATCAGCATATTCTCACCAGTTATCTTTCCGTTCGGGGGGCTGTTTGGCCCATGCTGGAAGTTTAGGCTAATCATACCTCATTTTCAACGTGTTGAGAATCAGCCCTCTTATTCCTTCAACGAACCCAGCATGGCGCCTTTTACAAAATACTTTTGCAGGAAAGGATAGACAATCAAAATAGGAACAGTCGCAAACAGCACGATTCCGGCCTTCATCATTTCCGGCGTGAACTGCATATTCAATTGGAAGCTGTTGTCGACCCCTGAGTTCGATCCGTCCTCTACGATCATGCTGCGCAGGAGCACCTGCAGCGGATACAGTGATTTGGTCCGCATGAAGATGATTGCCGAGAAATATGAATTCCACTGTCCGACCGCATGAAACAAGGCAATAGTGGCCATAACCGGCATCGATAACGGGAGCACGATCCGGGCGTACAGCCCGAATTCACTGCTACCGTCGATTTTGGCTGCATCGAACAGCTCGCTCGAGATTCCCTGAAAAAAAGCCTTGATGATGAAAATATAAAATGCTCCTACCGCACCTGGCACCATCAGCGACCACAGCGTGTCAAGCATGCCCAGTTCTTTGACCAGCAGGTAGCTTGGGATAAGCGGCACCGGAAAAATGAAAGTGAGCAGTATGAGCTTCAAAAAAAGCTTCCTCCCCGGCATGAATGCGCGGGACAGAGAGTAAGCAATCGAGGAGTTCAGCAGCAGTGCTATCAATGTACCTGCAACGGTGATATAGATGCTGACACCGAGGGAGCGCCATAGCGAAGATGAAGATACGATCTCCCTGTAGACATTCAGTTGGAAGCCTTTTGGCCACAGGCCCACGATCCGCGCATTGGCGAATTCCGGGGCACTCAGTGAAACTGCTAGAAGATGGATCATTGGCGCTACCATAAGAAAGCAAAATAAGGTCATAAATGCAGCGTTCACAATCGGAAACAAGCCTGTTTTGCGTATACCGGTCAATTGGGTCCCTCCTCTCTAGTAGATGCTCTCCCCAGTAGCCCGCTTGCTGAGCGAATTGACTCCTATTATGAGCACCAGACCGATGACCGATTTGAATATGCCGATGGCCGTCGTGTAGCTGAACTGGCTGCCGAGCAGACCGACGCGGTAAATGTACGTATCGAACACCTCACCCACATCGCGAACGAGCGGATTGAGGAAAATCAGCATCTGCTCGATGTTGGCGTCAAGCAGGTTGCCGATGCGAAGCAGCAGCAGCACGACGATGGCCGGCATAATTGAAGGCAGCGAAATATGCCACATCTGCTTCCAGCGGCTGGCCCCATCGACCATGGCTGCTTCATACAAATTCGGATTGACCCCGGCGAGAGCGGCCAAATAAATGATCATGCCCCACCCGACCTCCTTCCATATCCCGATGGTAATGATCGTACTGATGAAGGTATCTGGATTGCCGATAAAGTCGATCGGAGCAAAGCCCCATTCACCAATCAGCTTGTTCACGAACCCTTTCACATCCAACAGGTTAAAAAAAATGCCGCCGACTATTACCCATGACAGAAAATGCGGCAAATATAACAAGGTTTGCACCGACCGCTTGAACCAGGCTACTCTCATCTCATTCAGCAGTAAAGCGAGCAGAAGCGGAGCTGGGAAGCCGAAGAGAATAGAGTACAAGCCGAGACGCACGGAATTCCAGAAGATTTTGCCGAAATCCTCGAACGCGAACATGCGCCTGAAATGGTCCAATCCAACCCAATCGCTTAACCATACCCCTTGAAACAAATTATAATTTTTGAATGCAATTACATTGCCCGCGAGCGGAACATATTTGAAAAGTAAGATGGCGACGAGTCCCGGTAAGGCGATCAGAAGCACCTGTAAAGCATCCTTGGAGTAAATCTGTTTGCGCAAAGTTGGCTCCCTCCGATCATCGGAATGGAAAACGGCGCCGACGGCGCCGCATCCTCCGTGCAGCTATATTATTTTTTGTGAAATGCATTGTACCATTCCGTTGCTTCCTTAATGACGGCGTCTCCGCCGCGCTTCATCCACTCGGTCACGAACTTGTCGAATGCCGTGTCAATCGGTTCGGTACCCGTAACCACTTTAGCGAACATGTCGGTAAACAAGTTCCCGACTCCGAAGCCGACAGCAATTTCGGGTTTTCCCTCGAGCGACTTCAGCCTCGGCATATACAACCCGCCATGCTTAATCTGGTTCGCATTGGCCGTATCGTAGCCTTTTATCATCACATCCGCGTCTGGCATCGCTTTTAGCACAAGCGGCGAAGCGAAACCGATTTCCCGCACGTTCAGCGAGAGTTGGTACATCTGGAATGCGTTTTTGTCCGCGTTCACGCTCGCTGCCATGTCATACTTGACCGTTCCGTTGTCTTCAGAATAATTCTGACCCTTGACCCCGTAGGCAAAAAATTTATCTGCCGCCTGATCGCTCCACGCCCAGTCAAGGAATTTGATAATTTCCTCAGGTTTCTTGGTCTTGCTCGGGATGACCCAGACAAAGTAAATTCCGTCGCCTTGTGCACCGAGTCCACCTTTTCCGTCTGCTCCTTTCGGCGCGGCGTTCATGCTGACCGCGGCTGACGGTTGGTTGACGAACGTCTTCTTTGCTCCTTCCGCGTTGTAGCCGGCCGTATATTGATAAACTGCAGCTCCCCAAGAGCCGATTTCCCCTTTGGCAATGGCTGCGTTGTGCTCAGCTTCCTTGCGTGTGAACAGATTCGGATTGACGTAACCGCTATCATAAAGCTTCTTGTAAAAGGAAATGGCGTCCTTCATTTTCGGATCGATAATGTCCGGGGTGAGCTGTCCGTTCCGCAGATTGTACAAACCTGGCGTCACACCGAAAGCAGAGCTGAATATATCCGTCCAGGCGATCCCATCGAACATGCCGATGCCATATTCATCGTTCGGATCACCGTTGCCGTTCATGTCTTCCTTCTTGACCAGTTCGAAGTATTTCATGTAATCGTCTATCGTCTTTGGCGTACTAAGCTTCAGCTTGTCCAGCCAATCCTGGCGGATAAAGACAACTCGGTCGGCCGGTGCGCCGCTTAAGACCGGAATCCCGTAAATTTTGCCGTTTTGCGATACCCGAGGCGAATTCCAGGCGGTCTCCGGTATTTTCTTTTTCAAATTCGGTCCATACTTGTCGATCAGCGGCTTCAGGTCGAGAAAAACTCCTTGGTCTACGGCACCGGTATGAATCGTCGAATTGATCTCCGGCGTGCGGATCAAATCCCCAAGTTCACCCGAGGCAAAGCGAAGCGACAACTGCTGGCTGTAGTCCGCATGCCCCAGAAATTCGAATTTCAAATCGTATCCCGACATCTTGCTCAATTCCTTGATATATGGATCGTCATCCTTGGCTTGTTTGGCATAAGCTGCTTCGGCATGAGACAGCAGAACGTGAATTTTGTTCGTCGGGGCAATCGCTGCTCCCCCTTCTTTGCCTTCATCCGTTTTTCCGCAACCAGCTAATACCGTTACCGTGGCGAAAAGAGAGGTTAGAGCCACCATTGCTACTTTCTTTTTCAAAGAAAACTTCCCCTTTCAATTCGATCTGAATACGCTTACAATCGAGGGCCCTTCGACTTATCCTCAGTATAGCTTCCCAAGAAACCGTTTCCTATGTCATTTTCCCGCAACCCTATGAGATTTTTCAAAAAATACGACATCCCTTCGTAATCGGCAGATCCAACGTCATCTTTCTGCCTGCAACCACTCAAGTCAACAGAAATTTAAGAAAAACCGCTAGAGAAGATCACTCTAGCGGTCCTTGGCGATTGAGTTCAGTTGTGCGCGCGGGAGGGCAGGAAGGGGGTTCGCTGGTGGCGTGCCAGGCGCACATCGAAGAGCAGGCTGCCGAAACGTCGGCAGCCTGCTCCTTCCTTTTATTGATAATCCGAGCTCCACACACGTGCTTTGTACAACTCAGCGCCAGGTATAGTCCGAGACATAGCAGTCATCATAAAGTCAACCGTCTCCGTACACCATGTATTTCGTGTGCAACCCTTTGCAATACCTTTCGTTTTGTCAGGCACCGTCAGCACGACTTGGCCTTCTGGTAAATTTCCTATACTTTTCACACCAGGCCTGCTAATCGATTCGGATCCCGGATAAACCGAATTGAATTCGTTCGTCGATTTCACAAACTGGTACACTTTAGAACCCGTGCTTATCCAAAGCCGGTCGTTATCCCCAATGACCGGTTGAAGATCATGGCCGTGCTTCGTTGGAAGATCGATCTTCCGGACTTCCTCCAATACCGGCAAAGCGTCAGTGCCTCCAACCTTCAAAGCAACCAGATAATCATCCCCCACCGTCCATAACAGATTGAGCTTCGGGTCCCATTGCACACCATGCGCTCCTGGGAATTTATACTCAGCATAATTGGAGGAGGAAGATCCCTGCGAGGAGGCATACACGCGCACCCACCCACCGGTGCTTGCCGCGACGGCAATGTTACCGTTTGGCAGCAGCTCAGCGGAATGAGGATTACCGCCAACGTTCAAACCCCATTTCATCGAGTCGCCCGCAGGATAAGGGACGATGGCCGCCATCCCGCGTGAGTCGGTGACAACGACCCATAAGCCTTTCCATGCGTCGATGCGGCGAAGCTTCGCATCGGACGGAAGTCCCCATGCAGATCGCAAGCGTTCAAAATCGGCGAGAGTATTGGGCGTCCATGACCATTGGACTGCGCTTTCCGCCGTCCAATCCGCATCGTTCGGATCATAAACGACAATTCGATGCGCAGCTTGATCCGTTACCGCCACCAAACAACAGTTCTCCGAGGTTGAAGACCACGTATCCTTCGATAAAGTTCCCGCGGACCAGAACCAAACCCCGATTGCGACAATTACGACTCCGACAAAGGCTGCGATCCACCGCCTACGTTGCCCTACTCGTCCCTCACTCATAAGCCTCCATATAATCGGCCATCAGCCGATTCCAACAGGTTACCAATTCCGATACGACTGGCTGTCTAATCTCGAATAAGAACGGCCCGCTATAGCCATGCTCCGCCAGAGCACGAATCGTCTCGTTCCATCGGATGATCCCGAAACCAGGCATCCAGTGCCTCTCATCGACTCCGTCGCAGTCGGACATGTGTACTGTGACTACTCGCTGGCCCAGTTTCCGAATAAATTGCTCCGGCGCCTCCTGAAGCAAATGATTGACGTCGCAGCAAATACGGAGGCGGCTGTCTGCGGAGATCAATTCGAGCATTTCGCCGCTTGTATTCCCAAGACAAGTTCGGGGTAAGCATTCCACAGCGATCACGATGCCAAGAAGGTCCGCTTCGTGAGCAAGGACGGCAAGCGCCTGCTTGCACGCTGCCAACCGCGACGGGCGTTCATCATCCGCAATCGGCTCCCAGCTCGGATGCAGCACAACCGTACGGATATCCCAGCCATGCGCCATCTGCATAAGCCGTATGTGCCGCTCAACCACTTCGCGGCTTCTATCAGAGTCCGTAACGGAGATATCGAACATCGGACCGTATGGCAAATGTAAGGTCCACACATCCATGCCCCGCTTCCGAATCTCATCAATCCATCCACTGCACTGCGATTCGTTAGCCGGTTCGAACAGGTTAAACGAGTCGTTCCTCCAGGCAAGCTCGACGCAATGAATTCCAGCTCGAGCCCACTCCGCGATATCAACGCGTCCATTCACCCAATCATTCAAATACAGGGAGGCTCCGATCCGCCATTTTGCAGGATTTACAGGCTGTCTAGGCTCATAAAAGGGATTCAGAATTCGCGCCTTGTAGAAAGCAGCACCCTTCCGCAAACGCTTCGATTCCGGGAGAACCAGATCAACTCGGTCCGTCGTCCACTCGTACAACCCGCCTTTTCTGGGCACCGTTGACACGACGAGGCCTGACGGTTGGTTGCCGACACTCTTGACTGCGCGGCGGTTTATCCACTCATTGCCCGTATACTCTGACTCGAATGTGTCGGTAAACTTCACGTACTGATACACGTTTACGCCAGTGCTGACCCAGAGCCGGTCCGCGTCGCCGCATACCGGCTGCAAATCATGCCCGTGCCGGGAAGACAGCGTCGTCCGGTGCACCTCGAGAATGACAGGCTCCGCGGCTGCTCCTTCAATCCGCAGAGCGACCAGTTCGTCGTCACCAAGCGCCCATAGCACCTGCCTAAGAGAATCCCAATGCACCCCGTGGGCTCCCGCGAACTTATATTCGGCATAAGCTTCGGCTGATGGACCTTGGGAGGCTGCATACACGCGCACCCACCCGCCGGTGCTCGCGGCGACTGCGATGTTGCCATCAGGGAGAAGCTCAGCCGAATGCGGATTGCCTCCTACGTTTGCCCCCCACTGCTTGCAGTCCCCGGCAGGATACGGAATCATAGCCGCAAGTCCATACGAATCCGTAACCACCATCGTCTGTCCGCCCAACAACGGATTGAATCGCACCTTGGCGTCGGTCGGGAGGCCCCATGCCGAGGCAAGCTCTTCGAAGCCTGCTGTATCAGATGGGGACCAGGACCAGGTTACAGCCGATTCGTCGTTCCAATCAACCGCTTTCGGATCCATTACGAGAATACGACTCGTTGCTTGATCGGTGACCGCTATGGGAAAGTCAATATGCTTGTCTCCACTCATTTATCCAGCCCTTGCTTTTGCACTTCGTCGTTCACTTCTTTGATCGCTTGCGACAATCCCTTGTTCTCATAGCCTTTCACGACGGCCTCCCACATAGCGACCGGATCCTCTTTCCCTAGCATGATACGGGTCAAGTCTTCCGTCGGATTCACTGCGCTCAGCTTCGCCTTCGCCGGCGTATATAACAGCTCTACGCGGAAGTTCGTCGGAACCGGCTTGTGCTGAGCTATCCTTTCCTTCAATCCGTCACGAGACATCTTGGACGACTTAACCCCGAACGCTATGTTGTTGACTTCGTTCTCGACAAACTCCAGTTCCTGTCCCCACGCGCCTAGTGCACCGAACAGATTGAAAGACGGATACAGGCTTCCGATCGTTTTATACTCGCCTTTGTCGTTTTTCTCTCGGGTAATGACGTACTTCTCGCCTTCTTTCTTGTAGTCTTTGCCTTCTATCCCGTATTGCTTGTCAATTTTGAACTCTTCCGACAACAGGTAATCATAGATTTGCAAGATACGATCCATTTCCTCGTCGTTCACTTTGGCGCTGAAATAGCTTTCCGACCAGAACGTTACCGCTGTATACCTGTACTGACTGCCATCTTCAGACTTCCAACTAACTGGAATGATCTTTGCGATATCTTCGAATTTGGAATCCTTATTGTATTTGCTCCATGCGGAATCCAGCTTTGCAAGACCGTTTGGCGTCGCCTGCATGGAGATTGCCCCCACTTTGCCCTGGCCGAACTTCTCGATTCCGTCATTCGTCTTCATGATGGCAAAGTCTGGATCAATCGCGCCCTCCGTGAACAGCTGACGCATTTGTTTCGCAACCGTCTTCATCTTCTCTGAAGCAAAGTAAGGGATGTATTTGCCGTTCTCCTTCACCCAAGAGCTGTTAAGCAAATTCGGGAACGTCCCGCCTGCAATGGGCGTGAGCATGGTTGAGGAGCGCAAGGTTACCCCGACCGTATCATTTTTGCCATTGCCGTCTGGATCGTTTTTAGCAAAAGCCCGCAGCATGTTCAAGTAATCGTCGTATGTAACCGGATCTTTGAGATTCAATTTTTCCATCCAGTCTTTGCGGACGATCAAGGCGCGCTCCATGGCCCATGTATCGTAATCCCGATAAGTAAGACGCGGAATCATATAGGTTTTGCCATCAACCTTAAGCGATTTCGTATCCTCCAGATTCAGAACCTTCTGCACGTTCGGGTACTTGCTCAAATTATCCGGCAGAGCCCGGATAATGCCCTGCTTGATCCAGGAATAATAGGTCTCAGAGTTGATAATATCGTGGCTGAACACATCCGGAAGCTCTCCGGAGGCACTCCACAGCTGATACTTTTCTTTATAATCGGAATAACTGATCACCTTGTCCACGAACTTTACATTGAACTTGCTCTCCAGCTTCTTCAAATACTCGTCCGAATCCCGGTTAGGGAACGCCAAGCCGATATTGAAAAACGAAACGGAGATGTCCAGCTTCTTCTCGTTCCCGTTTGCGGTACCAGCTGGCCCAGGTGTCCCTGACGCCGGCGGCTTCTCAGCCTCTCCACCGCAGCCCGCCAACAGCGTAAGCGATACCGTTGCAGCAATCACGGCAGTACCGATTCTTTTCCTCTTATTCATGGTAATCCTCCCTTTTCTTCCCCTATTATTATTTTAAAACCCGCTCACGAAGAAGCAAGTCCCAAAACCAACCCATGATTACTCTTTGACCGCGCCCAGCGTTACACCGGCGGAAAAATACTTTTGCAGAAACGGATACACCAGCATAATCGGAACCATCGTAATAATAACGCTTGCCATCTTAATCCCATCCGGATAACGCTCGCTTAATTGAGACATCATAGCCGCCCCCATGTCGTCTCTCGCCATCTTGGTCACGTCTGCCAGCATGTTCCGCAAAAATAGCTGCATGGGGTGTTTCGACGTATCGGTCATAAACAGCATCGCGTTGTACCATTCATTCCACCGGGCGACTGCATAAAACAAAGTGATCGCGGCGATCGTCGGCTTCGAGATGGGGATGACAATTCGGAACAAAATATAAATGTCGTTCGCTCCGTCAATTTTGGCAGATTCCTCCAAGCTTGGGGGGATCGAATTGAACTGGTTGATCATGACGATCAAGAAAAAGGTGCTGACTGCCACCGGAAAAATCATCGCACCGTAGCTGTTGATCAAATGCAAATTTTTGATCGTTAAATAATAGGGGATGAGACCTCCGCTGAACAGCATCGTGAACACAATCCCTGCCATCATTATGGTACGCCCTGGCATCCCTTTCTTGGACAGGGCATAAGCGCCGCAGGTTGTTACCAGCATGTTGACCAATGTACCGAGAACCGTTACGATCAGCGAATTCGTCAGTGCTCTGCCCACATAGCTCCCGTTCAATAACATTTCGTAGGAATTCAAGTTGAAGCTGGTAGGGATCAAGTAAAACTGCTGCTTTACTACATCCGCAGGATTCGCGAATGATGTAATAAACACGTTATAGAAGGGCAGGATCGTCAGGACTGCCATCAGCATGAGAAGCGCGTTGATGGTATAATCCGCCCAGTTGTTCTTAAGCTTCATAAAGACCTCCCTGATGTGGATGCATCGAATACACGGCTCTGCCGGCCGGCTAATATAGTCCGTCTTGGCCCATCCGTTTGGCCAACCGGTTCGCCGCAACCAGCAGCGCGAAATTAATGACGGACTTGAACAATCCGACTGCAGTAGAAGTGCCGTAGCTGTCGCCTACCGAGAAGGTTCTTCGGTAAACGTACGTATCCAATATATCTGCTTTCTCATAGACGGCTGCATTGTACAAATTGAAAATTTGATCAAACCCGCCTCCCCCAGAGCTCATTGTGTGTCCGATCTGCAGAATAAGAAGGATCACTATTGTGCTTTTGAGAGAAGGCCATGTTATGTGCAGCATTTGACGGAACCGATTCGCACCGTCGATGCTAGCGGCTTCATACAAGGAAGGATTGATGCCGGCGATGGCTGCCAAGTAGATGATCGTGCCCCAACCCATATCCTTCCACAGGCTGCTGCCGTAAAGGAGTCCCCGGAAATATTCCGGATTGACGAGCAGATTAACCTTCTCCATCCCGAGCAGCTCCAGCAATTGATTCAGAACGCCGAACGAACCGAGGAAATTAACCAGAATGCCGCTGACGATAATCCAGGATAAAAAATGAGGGAACGTATAGAAGACCTGATAAAATTTTTTCAGCTTCGCCCTGCGAACCTCGTTCAAGAGGAGCGCTACGACAATCGGCACAGGAAACTCAATGAAAAGCCGTCCGAAGGCAATGACGATCGTGTTGCGGAAGGCGGTCCAAAAGTCGTTGAGCATAAAAATCTCTCTGAAATTGGCCAGCCCGATCCACTCGCTCCCCCATATCCCTTTGGAGAAATTGAATTCCTTGAAGGCAAGCAGCAATCCGTAAAGCGGAACATACTCGAACAAAACGTAGTAAACCAACAGCGGGAAAACGAGAAGGTAAAGATATTTATACTCTGCCATTCGTCCCCACAAGCGTTTATGCATGACCCGTCACTCCCCCTATCCTTGAAAGCACTTTCTTGATTGTGTCCCAAGTATACGTCCCGATTGCAGGAAACCATATGCACGCTTCTCAGCAGCGGTATGTACAAAACTAAGATGTTACCGGATCGAATCAGAAAAAGCCTGTCAGGATTCCGTTTATTCGACGGTCCAGACAGGCTTGATCATGCCATTATCGCGTAAATTTATTCATGTCTTGAGATTACCCGGAGCGATATTCGGAAGGCGTAATCCCAGTTTGTTTTTTGAACGTTCTGGCAAAGTAAAAGTAATCGTTATACCCGGCTTGTTCGGCAATTTCACTTATGGTTAACGACGTGGTTCTAAGCAAGCCGCAAGCGTACTCCATCCGGATATCGGTCAAATATTTCGTAAAATTGACGTGCAGCTCCTTTTTGAACAAATAGCTCAAATAATTCGGGTGGATGTAAAACTTTTTGGAGATGTCTTGAACCGAGATCGATTCACGGAAATGCTCACGAACGTACTGCTCAATCGACCGGAACATTTCCTCCCCGCGCTTCTCGCCATTGTCTCTATTTGTGTAAAAGCTGTCCTCTAGTAACTCCTTTAATTTGGCGATCATCTCATAGGCGCTTCCGAAACGCGAAGTCAGTTCGTCATAATCGGACAAGTACGTTTCCGCCGGTACGTTGTCCATCTTATAGGCAAGGGAAAGAATGAAGTTATACAGCCGTAGGGCATGTCGGATCCCGTAGTCACCTGAGCGAAAACGCGCTTCGCACCGGTCTAATCCTTCCCGTACGAGCTTCCCGTCTTTGAGTGTTAGAGCTTCCTCAAGCAGGCGAAGCTCGGATGGATCCAGTTCGGCCAGTTGTGCCCCTGCAGCTTCTCCGTTCTGCATCGTTTGACCGGTGAATGATCGATAGGAGGCCTCGGCAGCCTGATCTATCCGCCCCCTGAGCTGGCCCAGCTCGGTAAAAGGCTCGCTTATCCCGATTGATCCCGTATGTTCGGCAAACGATTCATTCAGATGCCGAAGGATGCGGACTCGATCGATTTCCCGCAGCAATAAAGCGATTTTCGTTTTTCCGATGCGTATTTGCACATGCGGAACGTTCATGGATAGCTGGATGTCATTGGATCCTCTTATCACAACGATGAAAGCCCCTCTATCCTGATCCCATGGGAAGCGCAACCGTTCCAACAGCCTCATGATCTCTTTTTCAGGCAGCAGCTCCCTTTCTTGCAGAAAAAAGAGCAGCTCGTTGTGAGTCATCCTTCTCGTCCTGTCTATGAGCGTTGTTAGCTTATTCAGGATGACGACGATTTCCTCCGGATCAAAAGGCTTCAGGCAATAGCCGGCGGCCCCATATTGCATGGCTTGCCTGGCATATTCGAACTCTGCGTATCCGCTCGCCACCACGCAGTGGACATCCGCATCGACTTCGTAAAGCTTCCTGATCAGCTCCAACCCATTCATGCCGGGCATACGTATATCAATAAACGCCGCGTCCGGTTTGCAGGACATAATACGGTCGAACGCCTCTATCCCATTATAAGCTTCCCCAATAATCTCGTAGCCGTAGCTTTCCCAGTCCAGCGTTCCTTTCAAGCTTTCCAATATCCATTTCTCATCGTCTGCCAATATGACTTTATACATGCGCCCACCCTCTTGCAGGAGCTTTGATTATGACCTGCGTCCCTTTATCCGGCTCACTCTCGATCGACAGGATCCCATATTCGGGACCATACGCGAATCGGATACGGCTATTCGCATTCATTATACCAATGTGTCTGTTCTGCGAAACAGCAAAATTGTTAGTTGGTGGCCGTTCCACCAAGCTCTCTCGAATTTCATCCAATGTTGCCGGATCCATGCCCACACCATCGTCCTTTACCCAAATAAGCAATTCGCCTTCAACAGATATTCGGCACCCCACGGACAAGAGACATTTATGAAGGCACGGCTCAATTCCATGAAAGACGGCATTTTCCACAAGCGGCTGCATGATCATTTTGATTACGGTATAGTCCAGGCATGCTTCATCAAATTCGTACAGGACGTCGAAACGATCCCCAAAACGGATTTGCTGAATTCGGATATAGGCCTCGACAGTCCCGATCTCCTCTTTGAGCAGCACATAATCATCGCCTTTCACACTGTAGCGGAAAATCCGGCTTAACGAATCCGTCATCTCGCGAATCTCCCGCACTCCCTTGACGTGAGCGATTCCCTTGATCGTCTCAAGCGTATTGTACAAAAAGTGAGGATTGATCTGATTTTTCAAAAACTGCAGCTCCGCTTGCTTCCGCAACAGCTGCAGCTCGAAAATATGTGTTTTGGAATCGATCAGTTTATCGGCCAAATCATCAATTTCATCGAGCAATGCATTGAATTGCCGGGCCAAAATCGTTATTTCCGCATATCCCTCCAATGAAACTCGCTTGTTCGGATTATCCAGCCCTTTCGACCGCAAGCCGTATATGATCGTCATGAACGCGCGGATCGGGTTCAGGATGTTGCGGCTGATTGCGAGATAGAAGGCGTACATTACCGCTATCGATAGAATAAAGATCCCTACGACCAGCCGCTGAACCTCTTCCAGTCCCCGAAAGAGCTCGTCCTCCTTAAACACGCTTACAACTTTCCCGCTTATGGCCGGTACCGGCTTAGCATGTAAAATGTAAGGGCCGTCCTTCCGGGCTAATTCGACCGGCTCTCTTCCTTCGGACGCGAGCGCCCGAGCAACCGATGCGTCAAGCTCGCCTAAAGGCTTGCCTATCCTGGACAAGTCGTTGCTTGCGACTATGACATCATGACGGTCAAGCACAAAGAAACTTCCGGCGATATTGGTAGACATCGCGCCCAGCTGGGGGGCTATTGCATCCGCCTCCAATACGATGACGGCATACCCGATTTTCGTACCTATCGGCACCACGTTTCGTTTGTCATACACAGCGGTACCTACGTACACTACATGCTTCCTAGGGTTCGAGAACCAGTGACGCTGCACCCCGGAATAGAAGATCTCTTGATCCGGAATCTGATCAAACGGAATATACTCGTCACAATTGACACAATTGTAAAAGCCACCGCCAACCTTGGACAGGAGAATGATGTTGACGATGCCCTGCTTCATCGTCTGCAAATTGACTAGCAGCGGATCGATTTTGGCATGCAATTCGTATTGGATCAACCGATCTGGCTCCATCAAATATTGCTGGACGAGCTCGTTGTAGGCAATATTGGGCAGGATCCGATTGATAGAATCGGCATTGGAAGCTATGTTCTGCTGAATGGTGGAAATAAGCTCCACACTATATTCACTGTTCCGTTTATACGTGATCCCGAGTATCTGATTATAGCTCCAGAACACAGTGCCGGACAACAGCAGCAAAATAACAATCCCGATACTGAGCAGCTGCAGACGGATCGAATATTTGCGAAGTAATACGAACACGATGAGACCCCTCCGAATCGCATTATCGAGCCTCATTCCAGTCCGGTACGAAGCCGCTTTTACCGTAATTGTAAGGGGGAAATGCTTTTTTGTCCAAGCAAAAGGAAAACCGTCCGGAAGATCATCGAACGGTCCTAGATGTTGAATATCAGTTAGATTCGCAGGAGGGCAGCAAGGTGGGCTACAATCGCTCCTTGAACTTCGGTTCATTTGATTCTATTTTTATCGGTTTGAACCCAAGATTCAAAAGGCGACCGCTGACGCTTTTCCGCTCCACCTTCCTGCCCTTTCTATTCGACTTTGGATGAGGAGCCTCTTGGTTCAGATTCATGTAGGGTAGATGTTGACGAATTCGACATCTAACTCTGAAAACAGGCCGTTAACTGATCT
>FWWL01000986.1_pt1 | contig 71816 bp, 73 predicted proteins | sample 2228331 | NCBI WGS metagenome assembly FWWL01 (sample SAMEA103939775, study PRJEB20133) | metagenome
CCTGTGGCGTGATTGTGAGCATCAAGGAGCAGAGCCCCGATATCGCTCAGGGCGTGAACAAAGCTCTGGAAGCCAGACGCGGGGAGATGAGTGATGATGAGATCGAGGCTATCGGCGCGGGGGACCAGGGCCGCTCAGGCGGCGCGGCTGACCGCTCCATCCGCCGCAGCCGCTCGCAAGCGAGCTGGGGCAGGTAGAGCGAGGCGACCCTTGCCATCGCAGGCCTCGACAATGAGAGAGAAGGGATTGCCGCCGCGCTGGCGGACGAGATCGACCGACCAGCAGGGACGGCCGACACCGGCATGCGGGAGCGCCACCGAGGGAGCGCACCCGATCCGCCACCGCGTACAGGCAGCCGAAGGCATGTCGAGCGGGTCGCGCGCGGCCCGCGCCCAGCGGCGCAGCAGCAGCAAGGGCGTACGCCCATCGGCGGCGGCGAGCTGGAGGCGGCGGGTGGCGGTCTGGTCGGCGGCCTTCACTTCGGCGACCACCGCCGCGAAACTGCCCAAGCGCAGGCAGTCCTCGGCGAGCGCCAGCGCCATCACCTCGTCGCGGCCCTCGCAATAGAGGAGTTTGTCCGGCGGCAGCCCGGCCTGCTCGAGCCCCGGCGCGTAGAGATCGAAGCGGGTCAGCGACCAGGCGACCGTGGCACTGGCCTCGGCCGCGAAGCGCGCGGCGGCGCCGGCGACGAACAGGGTCGCGGCGGCGTCGTCCCCGAGCGTCGGCGAGGCGGCGGCGACTTCATGGAGGCCGCCGCCATCGAGCCCGCCGCCGCCCAGCCGCGTGTCGATCGCCTCGATCCCGAACGGCAGCAGCGGCGCGCCGCTGGCCACCGGCACCGCGATTCGCGCCTTGAGCTCGGCGAGCAGGCGTGCGCGTTCGGTCTCGGCAAGGGCGGCATCGGTTGGCATAAGGAAATAACGACTCGTTCGTTCCCTTTATGTTCCTTTCCAATCACTGATTCGTCAAGCCGCGGCGATCGAATACAAGCTCGGCAAGTGTCGGTAACGATTATCTTACCTGCGATATTTAAAGGTCGGGCATGGACCCGCCCCGCCCCGACGTCGAGAATCCAGTCCGCGCTGGCGCCGGCCTCGTTTCGCGCAATAACCGCGAGCGCGTCATGCTGTCAGCGGATGTCCGGACATTGCTCGGCGGAACCGCGGCGCGTCACCGAGTTCGCGATCTGTCGGAAGATGGCGCACGTCTCGACAATGCGAGACTGTTTGCCACAGGCAGCCGCCTCCTGGTCACGATCGGCGCACTCCACGATCTGGAGGCATTGGTCGTCTGGGTGCGGGACGGACAAGCGGGCATCCGCTTCGCCCATCGCATCGATACCGGCCTCGCGCGATCGAAGGCGTTCATACGGCCGACCGAACCGGTACGAAGCCAGATTGCCGCAGACACCGTTCCGCATGCCGGCTGGATCGCCGACCTCAACGATCCCTATCGGAGGGGCGGGCGCACGGGGCGCTGAAGCTCCGCGCCAACCCTGCGGCCAACCGACAAGGCGTCCTTTCAAACGGGCACGACCAGATGGGCAACGCCTGATCTGCAAACCGATGGTGGCGCACAACAAGCGTCGCGAACAGGAACGGGCTGACGTCCACATCTTCGTGCTGATGCATGATCAACCCGGAAGGTCCGCCGTCGCACGCAATCCGTCGAGCCGGTCGCGGCAGACCGTCTCGACCAGCGCGCGCAGGCGCGTGACTGCGGCGGTGATCGCGTCCAGGTCGGCGACCTCGATCGCATAGGCGTCCGAATAGCGGGCTTCGACATAGGCGCGCTTGACCAGCTCGAAGCGGCGGCGCTCGATCCGCGTCGCGCGCGGCCAGGCGGGGATCAGCCGGGCTTCCTTGTCCTCGGCGAGGGACCGAAGGAATTTGATGTTGTGGGACCGGGGAAAGTAAAAGGTGCACACCAGCAGATAGCAGGCATAGGCGCGCTCGGTCGCCTGATGGAGCGTGAAGGCCGCATCCCGCAGCTCTCCCTGCTCCAGATAAAACGCTGCCCCCTTCAATGCGCTGTCGGTCTTGCCCAGCCAGTCGACATAATAGGCCGCCGCCATCTCATAGGCGTCGTTCGGCGTCAGCGGCTGCGGCGCACTGAGCGCATGGCCGGGCAGCTCGTAGAGCAGGATGCCGTCGCGGGCGATGTCGACCCAGAAATATTCGCCGCGCTGGAGCGCCTTGTTCACCTCGTCGAGGGTGTGGACGATGATGTTGACCGGACGGCCGATGGTCTCGTCGCGCAGGATCTTGTCCTCGGCGATGTACCAGTAATCGGCAATGTCGGTCAGGTCGGGATGGCTGACGACGATCAGCAGGTCGAAATCGGACTGGTAGCCGTTCCCGGGTTCGTCGACCCAGTCGTCGCGCGCATAGCTGCCGAACAGGATGATCTTGAGGATCTTCCCGTTCTTCTTCCAGGGCTGGGTCGCATTGGCGATCGCCTGGACGAACTCCCCGATCAGGGTCTGGGTGGCACGCTCGAGCTCGGCTTGCTGACGGGCTGGCAGATGATCGACGTCGGAACGCATTGCGCCAGCCTAGGCGAAGCGGCGGCAGGTTAGAAGAAGGATCGATTCGCGCAGGAAGCTGGAGCGGCTCGAAAAGAAAAAGCTCAATTTGGACGGTCAAACGCGATGCGCTTGGCGCCTTAGACCTTGTCAATCGGGGTCATGCACAGAGCGTGCCTTAGCAAGAGCCAAGGTGCCTCCCGCGCAGCGGGATGGACTCTCGGCATTGACTTGCAGCTATATATCTATCATTCTCGATATATGGAATCCGAGTCGACCATCCTTGCCCTGAGCGCGTTGGCGCAGCCGACGCGGCTCGATGTCTTTCGCTTGCTCGTGCGGCATGAGCCCGATGGCTTGCCGGCCGGCGAGATCGCCCGGCAGCTCGATGTGCCGCAAAACACCATGTCGACCCATCTGGCGATCCTGACTCGCGCAAAGCTCGCCTCCTCCGAGCGGCAGAGCCGCACCATCGTCTACCGCGCCGACCTCGACACGCTGCGAGCGCTGACCCTGTTCCTCGTCAAGGACTGCTGCGCCGGGCGGCCTGAACTGTGCGCGCCGCTGGTCGAAGAACTCACACCCTGCTGCTGACCGAGACCCAAATGAACCCCGTCGACATCGTCATCTACCACAATCCCGAGTGCGGGACGTCGCGCAACACGTTGGCGATGATCCGCAACGCGGGGATCGAACCGCATGTCGTCGAGTATCTGAAGACGCCACCGGCACGCGCTCTGCTGATTGAGCTGATCGGTCGGGCCGACATGACCCCGCGCGCGCTGCTGCGCGAGAAGGGCGCGCCCTTCGCCGAGCTAGGCCTTGGCGACGCGAGCCTGAGCGATGAGGCCCTGATCGACGCGATGATGGAGCATCCGGTCCTCATCAACCGACCGCTGGTGGTCTCGCCGCTCGGCGTCCGCCTGTGCCGCCCTTCGGAGGTCGTCCTCGACATCCTGCCGCAGCCCCAACAGGGCGCGTTCACGAAGGAGGATGGCGAGAAGGTCACTGACGCCGCTGGCCAGCGTATCGACGCATCGTGACCCTCCGGGCGCTCCTGGCCGAAGCACTCGGCAGCTTGCTGCTGTTCGCGACCGTCATCGGCTCCGGCATCATGGCCGAGCGGCTTGCGGGCGGGAATGTCGCGATCGCCCTGCTCGGGAACACGCTGGCGACCGGCGCCATCCTGTTCGTGCTCATCACGATGTTCGGGCCGGTCTCGGGCGCACACCTCAATCCCGCAGTGACGCTCGTCATGCGCCTGCGCGGGCACATCTCGACCGGAACCGCGGCCGCCTATGTCGCGGCACAGCTAGTGGGCGGAATCCTCGGCGTCTGGCTCGCCCACCTGATGTTCGACATGCCGATCCTGGAGCTGTCGACCAAGCTGCGAACCGGCCCCGGTCAACTGGCAGGTGAAGCGCTGGCGACCTTCGGTCTGGTTCTCACGATCCTCGGCACAGTGAAAATGCGACCCAGCGCCGTCCCGGCCAGCGTGGCGCTCTATATCACCGCGGCCTACTGGTTCACCTCGTCGACCAGCTTCGCCAATCCGGCCATCACGATCGCGCGGTCGCTCAGCGAGAGCTTCGCCGGGATCGCCCCGATCTGTGTGCCGGCATTCATCGCTGCGCAGCTGGTCGGCGCGGTTGCCGCCCATCTGGCCAGCAACATCATCTTCGACCCGCCACTGGAAACCGCATGAGCCGAATCTTCTTCACCGCCGTGCCGCGCGGCCATTACGACGTGCTGCGTCTCGCGCTGGACGCGGCACAGCTCCCGACCGACGATCTGATGGACGAGGATCTCGCCTTCTTCATGCTGGCGGACGAGGTCGGCGCCATCGGCTTTGTCGGGCTGCAGGGTGTCGGCACCGACCGGCTGCTGCGCTCGTTGGTCGTGCTTCCGAGCCGCACGGGGGAGGGCAATGGCGGTCTCCTGATGGCGCACATCGAGACGCTGGCCGGACAGGGTGAGGTCGAGCGCCTTCACCTGCTGACGGTGTCGGCAGCCGCGTTCTTCCGTGCGCGGGGATATCGCGACACCGACCGGGCCGATGCCCCGGCTGAAATACTCGCGACCGCCCAGTTCCGCGCGCTCTGCCCGTCGAGCGCAACCTATCTCGTGAAGGCGCTGACATGAGCCGGTTGAGAACGCTCGCCGACGCCGGCCATCTCCCCGCGCTCGACCCAGCCTTCGTGATCACGCGGCCGGCAGCCGGGCTCGGCAACGACCAGCCGGCGCCTCGCATCCTGCTCCTTTACGGCTCGCTTCGGGAGCGGTCCTTCTCGCGGCTCGCGGTCGAGGAGGCGGCGCGACTGCTCCAGCTGTTCGGCGCGGAAACACGCATCTTCGACCCGTGCGATCTTCCGCTGCCCGATCAGGTGCAAGGTGACGACCATCCCGCCGTCCATGCGTTGCGCGAGCACGCCTTCTGGTCAGAGGGGATGGTATGGTGCAGCCCGGAACGTCACGGCGCGATCACCGGGATCATGAAGGCTCAGATCGACCATCTGCCGTTGGAGCTGAAGGGCATGCGCCCGACACAGGGCCGCACGCTCGCGGTTATGCAGGTATCCGGCGGGTCGCAGTCGTTCAATGCGGTCAACACGCTGCGCCTGCTGGGGCGCTGGATGCGAATGGTGACGATCCCGAACCAGTCCAGCGTGGCGATGGCATACAAGGAGTTCGACGAGGCCGGACGGATGAAGCCGTCGAGCTACTATGATCGTATCGTCGATGTGACGGAGGAGCTGGTTCGCTTCACGATCCTGCTGCGCCCGCATGCGCAGCAGCTCGTTGATCGGTACTCCGAGCGCAAGTCGAACGGGGTCGTGGTCGAGCGGGCGCCGGACCTCTCGTCGATCGCGGCGATGCCGGTCTCGGCGAGGAAACAGTAAAAGAGCAAGAGGTCGTAGAAATAGACGGAAACGGTGTGCGGCGAGCACCCGTAACCCGCCAGCGCGGTGGCGAAGCTTGTGGCCAGCGGATTCACCGTGCCGTCGTCATCGGCCAGCTCGAACCTGTCGCCTTCCGCTGAGCGATGGCGGACGACGCGCATCATAGCAACGCGGGCTGGGATGATACAGGCGGGAAGACGCGAGTCACCTCAAGGCTGCCCTTCGGCAAGGCGCGGAGCAGGTCCTCGGCCGGCACCTGCGGATCGAGCCAGGCCGCCCAGCGATCGTAGGGCAGCGGCACGATCTGGCGATGATGATAGGGCGCGACATCCTCGCCCGCGTCGAGGGTCAGCATGGTGAACGCCTCGCCGACCGGGCTCTCGCGCCAGATGCCGGCGATGCAGAACCAGCGATGGTTCGCCATGGTGAAGAGCCATTTGTCGAGCCGCTTCTGCTTGGGATCCTCGGGATCGGTGAACTCGTAGAAGCCGTCGGCCAGGATCAGGCAGCGCTTGTCGCCGAAGCTGCGCCCCTCGGCGCGGTAGTTGTAGACCGGCTTCCCCTTGAGTCCGTGCCCCGGCCAGCTCCATCGGCGGTTGACCAACTCGCCGCCGCCACCGCCGGCAGTGCGGACGATCGGCGCGATGTCGGTGATCTTGATGTCCTCGCGCGCCGCGACGTTGGGCGTGCCCTCGGGGAGGTCAATCTTGATCTTGAGATCGTCGAAATCCTCCATGATCGAAGCGATGTCGACCTCGAGCCGATAGTCATTGCACATCGGCGGTCCCCGATTTGCGCCAAAGCGTTGTTCGCATTATGTTCTCACCATGAAAGCGAGTCCCTTCGAGTCGGAAGCCGCGCTCGGCACCCGCCGCCCCATCATCCGGCGGAACCCCGACAACGCGCAAGAGGTCGAGATGGTCGAGGCCGGCTGGGGCCTCCAGCCATGGGACGGCCAGGGCACCAAGCCGTTCAAGTTCATCCGGTCCGAAGGCAGGAGCTTTCCCACGCATCGCTGTCTCATCCCGGCGAGCGAATTCCAGGTCAAGAATGGCGACCGGCGCTTCCGGGTGACGCTCGAGGACGGCAACTGGTTCTACCTGGCCGGTGTCTGGCGCCCCGCCAATCCCGACTGGCGCTTGAGCTTCGCGGTGGTGACGATCGAGGCCAATCCCGACGTCTTCTTCTATCAGGAGCGCCAGGGCGCGGTGCTGCTGCGCCGGCAGAACATGGCCTGGCTCGACCTGAGCGTGCCGCAGGAAGAACTGCTCCAGCCGCTCCCGCCGCGCAGCTTCAAGGTCACCGAGATCGCGCCGCGCGCCCCGGAGTTGCGCCAGACCGAACTCTCCTTCTGAGGATAAGGGATATGTTGCCCATGCAGGCCGCCGCCACCCCGCACGAGACGTGCGAAAGCCCAACCGATATCCTGAACGCCGTGGCGGTCAGCGGACCGCAGCTCGAGGCGGCGCTCGACGTGCTGGCGGCGTTGCCGGCGCAGCTTCGCGCCCGACCGCATGCCCAAGCGCTGGCGCTCCAGGCCTATGCGCGCGAAGCCGGGTTCGAAGACGAGGCAGCCTCGGCTGCGCTGCATGCCCGCGTGACCGCACTCGCCAAATGGACGGCCGCGCACGATCCCGAGCGCCAGTCGGACGCACGTTCGGTGCTCGAAGCCGCGGCCCGCTTCCCGCTCGGCGACACCGAGGCCGGCATCGGGTTCGAGCCGGGCGGGTTCCAGGAACTCATCCTCTTCATCGACGACCTCCCCTTCTGACAGCCTTCCGCCGACCTGGGCGGGACACTCGAACGGGCGGCCATCCCGCCTCCTCCCGGAAAGCCTCGGGGGTGTTGCGGGGGCAGGCCCCCGCAGAAGGGGTATGGCGAGACCCGGACTCGCCATCAGGGGAAGGCCTTCCCCCTTCCCGGAAATCCTCAAGTCTTAGATGTTCCGCCATCGCTATGATCAGGCGGCGGCCTGTAGCTGAAATCGGTCTTCATCTCGGCGTCGAACGACCAGTTTCGCGTCTCGGGCGAGTCCATGGACCCCGGCGTCTCCCCGCAGCTGAAGAAGCGTTCGGGCTCGAACCGGAACGAGCCGGCCGCGTCGGCGAAATTGTCGTCGTCGAACAGCCGGTTTATCTCCAGATTCGGCTCCTCGGACGCCTTCAGTTAGCGCGCTAGGTCAGGGCTCGGGCATGCTCGAGGAGGCGGTGCAGCGCATCTGCGAAGATGATCGGCGCGGTGTTCGGGTATCGCCACAAGATGCTCCATCACGGCTTCGAATGGCCCCGGCCTAGCGCGCGAAATTTGAGGCGATCGTACGCGAAGGCTGGTCGGCCGAATGGTTCGATCGCGCGCTGACCAACGTCGAGCGCTGGATCATCTATATGAGCGACGTGCTGATCCGCCATGTCCTTTCCCGGATCGACGCGATGCTCGACGGTATGGGCGCATTCGCCCAGGCGCGTTACCCAGCGGATTGAATTTGCCCAAGCTGCAAGCGGCTTCGATTCTTGAAAGCGCGTCCATCCCCGTTTCCAACACACCTTGAGCAAAACAAGAATTATCGATAATAAAAGGCGATGCTCCTTGGCGCCACGTTCCCACCTCTCTGTGCTCCGCTTGTTCAAAGCGGAGCACAGCCTTTTCACAGAGGCAACGCGCCTTCAGCATGAACGCTCCACACTGCCAACAGGTCGCGTTTGCGAGGTTAGGCGACGGAAGAGGGCCGCGTGGCCGGATCTTGTCGCGTGCGGTCCTCAGCCGAAACGCACCGCTTGGGCCTGATGCCGAAGATAGAATGTTTGGATAGCGTTTGTTCACCACGCCACGCTGCGGATATCCGAGTGCGACGCGAAACTGACCGATGGGATAATATGCCTGCCAAAGAAGATGTAGAGGAGAGCGCACCGACCCAGGATCGGGTCATCGCACGCCTTCTGACTGAAGACATCGTCGAGTGGCGGATTCCGCCGGGCTCGTGGCTGAGAGAGCGGGAAATCGCCGCGCGCTTCGGCGTCAGCCATGCCCCGGTTCGCGAAGCCTTTCGGCACCTTTCGCGAATCGGTCTGGTCAAGGTGATACCTTGGCGCGGAACGCATGTAATCGAGATCGATCAGCATGCTGCGACTGAAGTCTATGAACTCTGGAAATCGCTCTTCGGCGTGGTGTGTCGCCTCGCCGCTGCCGAAATGAGTGACCGCGACGGGCGCGAACTGATGCACCGCCTCGTCGAGTACAAGGATGTGACACAGCGAACAAACAACACCTTCGAACACATACAAGTCTCAAATCGCATCGGCCGCTTCATCGCCAAGCGCAGCAATGCGCCGCTGGCACTCGAGTTGCTCGATCGCGTCGCTCTGCTCGCGCGCTGGCAGCACAATGTCTATACTGGAAGCTTTATCGAAACCCATGGCAATGAGGCTGGGCGGCAGTCCGCGGTGCTCTACGAACGACTCTGCAAGCATATTGTCGCCCGCGAAGGCGAAGCTGCGGATGCAACGGCACGAGCGTTGATCTCGGTAACGCAAGACAGTTTCGGGCAAGCGCTCGAGGAATATAAGGAAGCGCGTGCGAAGGCGAAGCCGCGCCGACGACGAAAGCAGGCGGCGTGAGTCGAGTGCGGGCAGATCGCCGAACGATACTGAAATCCGGGGCAGGAGTCCCGCTGGTCCTCGCGGCCGGTCGGGGCGCCGCAGCCTCCGGCGACCTTTCGATGTTCGGCCGCGACCGACTGTTCGCCGATGTCAAAGCATATGCGGAGGCCGGCAACAAAGCGTCTGGTGGTGTCGGCGATCGCTGGACCGCGGACTGGGTCGCTCAAAGGCTCGCTCGTTCGGGCTTTGCAGTGGAGCGTCAGCGGTTTGACGCGCCGTGGTTCGAAACGGGCGTGTGCGAGGTGACGATCGGCGGAGTCGCGATCAATATGCTCGCACAGCTGCGGCCGGTGACGACGGCAGCGGAGGGGATTGCTGGCAGGCTGTGCCTTGCCGAAACGCCTGATCGTCTCGATGGAGCCATTGCCGTGGTGCGCCTACCTCATCGGCGCTGGTCGAGCTTCCTCGACGGGCCGGTCAGCCGGGCAGTCGCAGACGTCCTGGAGCGTGGAGCCGAGGCGGTCATTGTCGTCACCACAGGGCCGACCGGCGAAGCTCTGCTACTCAACGTTCCGGCCGATCGACCAGCCGCGCCGCGGCCGGTCGCCTTGCTCGCCCCGCGGCTGGCCGGACCGGTCATCGAGGCTGCACGGTATGGGCGTACCGCGCGCTTCGTCCTGACCGGCCGAGAGGGAACGCGCACGGCGGAGAACGTCATCGGCCGTGCGATCCGGCCTCGAAAGCCGTGGCTCGTTGTCTCGACACCGCGCTCGGGCTGGACGGACTGCGCGGGCGAGCGCGGACCGGGCATCGCGATCTGGCTTGCGCTCGCGGAATGGATGCCCACAATCTTCGAAGGTCATAGCTTGCTCTTCGTGGCCAATAGTGGCCATGAATATGAGAATCTCGGGGCCTCCCACCTCGGGCGGACCTTCGCGCCGCCGCCTGCCGAGACCGAATTCTGGCTGCATCTCGGAGCCAATGTCGCCACGCGGGACTGGCAAGAGATCCCCGGCCGTCTCCTGCCCCTGCCGAGCGCGGATCCAAATCGTTTCCTGATGACCTCAGCCGATCTGGTCGAGCGTGCACGCGAGATCTTCAAGGGTCAGCCGGGCATCGAAATTGCCTATCCCTCCAGCGAGGGAACGGCGGGCGAGCTGAGCGAGGTCGTGAAGTCCGGCTATCTGCGCCATGCCGGCATCTTCGGGGCGCATCGCCACCATCACGCGGCGACTGACACTTTGTCGACTGTCGCTCCTGACCCGCTCGCCATCACCGCGCTCGGCATTCGCGACCTCTTGCTTCACGCCGTTTCCGCTACCCGCTGACCCCACCGTTGAGCACGTTCACATCTTCCCGCTTGACTCGTCGCGCACAATGCACAAAATTATCGATAATAATGAAAATAAGTTGGGAGGGGATTTATGGGACGCCAGACGCACTTGCTTTTTTGTTCGGTCGCACTTTGGACTATGGCCGCCTGCCCGGCCTTCGCCCAGGACCGGCCGCCGTCCGCCTCACCCGATGACAAGGCTGCAGCGCAAAGCGACAATGGTGAGATCGTCGTCACCGCCCGGCGGCGCGAGGAACGCCTCGCAGATGTCCCTACCGCTGCATCTGTAATCGACGCAGCATCTCTGAATGACCGCGGCGGTGCGACCGGAAGCGGAGAATTGCTCGCCGACCAGCCCAGCGTGCGCTTCAACAATCTCAATTCGTCGATCACATCGGAAATATCTATCCGGGCTTCGTCGACTGCTCGCGCCACCAACGGTGATCCCAGTGTGGGCCTGTATCGCAATGGCGCATATATTGCGGGCGGCCCGGTCGGCGGGCGAAACTTCACCCGCCTTGACATGGTCGATATCGGCCGGGTCGAAGTGCTGCGCGGTACGCAAGGCGCCCTATACGGACGGAACGCCGTCGGCGGTGCGATCAATATCATTTCGGCCGAGCCGGAGTTCGACGCGTCAGGCTGGGGCAGCGCACGCTATGGTTTCGAGAACGACAGCCTGCAGGTCCAGGGCGTGGTCAATCTTCCCATCGCCGAAGGTCTGGCGCTTCGCGTGAGTGGCGACCTGGTCGAGCAGGACAAGGGCTTTTTCTACAACCCGGACAACGACGTCTATTTCGATCAGCAAAAAGGCCATGGCCTGCGTGGTCAGCTACGCCTGAAGCGCGGGCCGGTGGATGCGATCGTCATGGCCGAGACGCAGCGACTGACGACGCCGTCCATCCATTACCAGATCTTCATCCCTGCCGGCACGGCAGGGTTCCCCGGCGGTTATATCCAGGATCGCTTCGTCTACCCTTGGAATACCGCGCCGCGCGCTTCGCAGGATGTGGACGCATTGCAGACGATCGTGCGAGTCGATCTCGGCGGCGCCAATCTCACATCGACTACCTCGTATCGCAAACGCCATAGCGAGTACGACCTCGACAATGACGCGATCAGTCCGACCGAGCTCGCCCGCGCGCGCGCCGCGGGGCAGATCGGAGCAGCGACTCCCCTCGACCCTAGCGCCGCTTCCTATGTCGTAGACACCACGGACAATTTCTCGCAGGACATCCATGTCACCGGCGATGCCGGCCGCCTGACTTGGCTGGTCGGCGCCGAAATGCTGTTGCTCGACAGTGACTTTTCGGTAACGACGACCCGCACGCCGACAGTCGCCAATACCTCGCCAGGCAATATCGCGCCGGCCCGGATCAATTTCGAGAGCTACGCCGCCTACGGGTCGCTCGGCTACGACATCACCGACAGTCTCAATTTCACGGGCGAGCTGCGCTACACGCAGGATAGCCGCAAGATCTCGGCACGACTCTTCGATCTTGCAACCGGCTTGCCGACCGGTGGTCCGTCGCGGATCATCGACGACCGCATCAGCGCAAGCAATCTGTCCTACAACGCCACCTTGTCGTACAAGCTCACGCCCAACGTCCTGGCCTATGCCAAGGTCGGCAGCAGCTACCGAGCGGGCGGCTTCAATACGCGGCTTTCTGATCCGCGTGCTCCGTCGCCGGTCCAGGTGCTGTTCGGCAACGAGAACAGCACGTCCTATGAGCTTGGTCTCAAAGGTAGTCCAGTGCGGCGCGGATATTTCGCTGTCGCAGGCTACTATACCCAGCTCAGCGATCTGATCGCGCAGGTCGATGACGGCTGCGCGCTGACCAACCCGACCTGTCCGGTTGCCGCCGTGGCCTATCTCACCAATGCCGGCGATGCGAACAGCTGGGGGATCGAGGCTGAGTATAGTCAGGGTTTCGATCTGGGCTCGGGAAGCGGACGCCTGTCGCTGAGCGGCTCGCGTCAGGGCGGCAAGGTGACAAGCGGTCGCTATGACGGACTGAGTCTTGCTCAGGTCCCCGACTGGCTCGCATCGGCAAACCTGAACCTCCGCCAGCCGGTGTCCGAAAACGTGGCGCTCACCGCCAATGTCCTTGTCAGCGGACAATGGGGCGGCAAGCAGGAGCTCACGGCGACCTCCGTAAATCTCGACGACTATGTGCTGGTGAATCTGCGTGCAGGTGTCGATTTCCGCAATTTCAGCATCACCGCCTTCGCCAACAATCTGTTCAATCAGGTGTATTTCGTCGCCCAGGCGCCGACGATCAACCGCTACAGCCAGCCGCGCGTGATTGGCGTGGAGGGGCGCCTGAAATTCTGAGGATATTCCCTGGAGCAGGGCTTGACTCCGAGCGGGGACCGAGGTGGCCGCCAGCATTGATTACGCTGGCGGCCACTGGACTATCGATGAGCGGGGCCGTAATCTAGAAGTCGAATTCGTGGCGCGTGGCGCCGCCTTTTCGGTCTGCGTGCATGTTGAACGCCAAAGCCGATCGTCGTGGCGCCGGCGGCTCCTAAACCCGCTCGATTGCTGGCAGCCGCCACCTGAGGGAACGCAGTTCCGCTCGAGCGAGATAGGCTCGAAATAGCGGCCGAAATTCACCCGACGGCACGGGCAGCCAGTTCGCTGCCATTGCGCCTTCCGGCCGAGCCTGCTGCATCAAGATATCCAGTGACCCGTCCCGATTACGTACCAGACCCTCGGTGCGGTCGCCAATCGAGTATCGCGCCTCAGGGTTGGGCACGAGGAACAACCGCCCGTCCGACTCGAGTTGATACATGGTGACCGACCAGAAGGATTCAGCCGGGACACCGCCAGGAGGTAGGCGAAGGCGATAGGCGCGGTTCCCGGAAAGGGCCATCCCCGCAGCGTCCTCAAGAGCGTGCCCGTAGAAGGCTTCTTCGGGAGGCAACGCCGCAAGGCCGAAAAGCGCGGTACGGGCACGGGTGAGGTCATCTGCGCCATAGTCGCCGGTGTTGGCGAGCGAGTAGCTCCAGCCGTTGGCCCGGCGTTCGCGGCGCGGATCGGGCGCCTTGAGAAGGGTCACGCCTGTGTCGATCGCCGCCGGCCAGGCCGAACGCAGCGCGCCATCCAGATCGGCGAAGGCGCCCAAGACGCCGCGCATCAACCCGGTATCCCGGTGCCGCAGCGCACGCGACACCCGCGGATCGCTGGCAGGACAGCGGGCCAACATGGCGTTCACGACAGAAAGAAAATTCGCGGGATCGCGCCCGTCAGCCGGCGCCACCGGGAGGAGCTGCCCCGAGGGCTGAAGAGCCGGAGGAATCAGCTTCAGTCGATCCTGGTGCGCATGCACTGCATCATAATCGCCCGGTCCGCCGACAAGGATTCGGACCAGCATCCAGACATCAGTGGTTGGTGCCGCGATCTTCCTGCAATCGGATGGAACGGGACCGAGCCAGCCCGGTGGCACCAGGACGAATCTCCCGCCGCGCCCCTTCGTCGCCCTGGTCCCGATGAAGTGGAAATTGTCCGTGAACGCGTCCATCAACGCTACACTGAAATAGCGATCCTGGATGTCGGGAATCGCGATAACGGCAGGGCCGCCCGAGAGGTCTATCCTTGCACTGCTGACGAGACAGTCATTGTTCGTCGCGGTGATCGCCCGCGAAGACGCGTCGCTCAGGGTCCGGCGGTGCTGGATCTGATTGAAACGGCCGAGCGGAAACGCGCCGCCGGGGCCGGCCAGGCTGTAGGCCGTCCGGGCAAACTCAAACAGGGGAAACCCGCTGATAAACGCAGCGACCAGATCCGGCGCAGGGGTTGCAGCACGCGCGGTCAGGCTGAGCGGAAGCGTGGTCGCCATCATCATTTGGATAGCGGTACGACGGTCCATGCCTGTCCTTTTATCGATAATTCCAATCAGCCATGCCCGGATAGCTTGCACGACAAAACCGTTAGCGTACTATTATCGACAATAATGAGGGTTAGAAAGCCCCTGGCGAGGAGAATGGGATGTACGGGAAGGAACGAGCTTGGTGGGCCCTGTTGCTCCTCGCGCTGACCGGCAGCGCCGCGGCCGAAGCCCATCAGGACCAGCGCCCACAGGTGGTCACTGCCCAGGGCCGGTTGCAGGGGTCTGCCGAGGGGCGGGTCGAGCGGTTTCTGGACATCCCGTTTGCAGCGCCTCCTGTCGCGGCGCAGCGTTGGCGACCACCGAGCAAGCCGCAGCGCTGGGCCGGTGTTCGCGACGCGACGAAGATGGGGCCTGCCTGCCCGCAGCCCGTCCGGCCTGCGCTGGTGGCTGGCGGCGTTGCAGACCACCAGTCCGAGGATTGCCTGCAGCTCAACATCTGGCGTCCGGCCGGAGCAAAGCGGCTGCCGGTGATGGTCTGGATTCATGGCGGTGCGCATATTCTGGGTTCCGGCACCTTTCCGGCATTCGACGGCACGGCTTTCGCGCGCCAGGGCGTCATCCTGGTCACCATCAACTACCGGCTAGGGGCCCTGGGCTATTTTGCGCACCCGGCCCTCACTGCCGAAGCGAGCCGCGGAGAGCTCTTCGGCAATTTTGGACTGATGGATCAATTGGCCGCCCTGCGTTGGGTCAGGGAGAATATCGGCAATTTTGGTGGCGATCCGCGCCAAGTGACGGTGTTCGGCGAGTCGGCCGGCGGGATAAGCATCACCACGATGTTGGCGAACCCGGCCGCAAAGGGGCTGTTCGCGCGCGCGATCGTCGAATCGAGCGTGCCGACGCTTGAGCCGCAGACGCTGGAGCAGCAGGAAGGGCAAGGTGTCGAGATTGCCGAGCGGGCCGGCTTGCACAAAGGTGCTTCGGCCGCCGAGCTACGAGCCCTGCCCGTTGAAGCATTGCTGCAATCCACCCCCGCCCGTTCCGGTGGAATGGTGGGACCGTTTATCGACGGGAGGCTCATTCGCGAGGCGCCTTGGCGTGTCTTGGCGCGCACTGAGCCAGTCGATGTTCCGCTGCTGATCGGCGCCAACAGCAATGAGGCCAGCGTCATCCTGGCGATGGGTGTCCCTCCATCGGCCGCGCGCACGTATCTGGGAGAGGATGATGCCGCAGTGCGCCTAGCCTATGGCGTTCTTTCTCCAGCGGAACTCGCCAGACAGGCCTTGGGCGATGCGTGGTTTGTCGCGCCGGCTCGCTGGGTAGCCATGAGAACCCAGTCAGGCGCACCCACATGGCTCTATCACTTCGATTATGTTGCCGCCGGTCGCCGGAACAAGATGGTCGGAGCACCCCATGGCTCAGAAATCCCCTATCTGTTCGGAACGCTCGATTATTTCGCATCGCTGGCGGGGCCGGTCGATGCGGAAGACCGGCAGTTCAGCGAGGCGATCTCAAATTGCTGGGTATCCTTCGCCAAGGCAGGCAAGCCGAGCTGCGCGCTCGCACCGAAATGGCCTCGCTATCGCAGCAATGAGGATATTCTTGCGCTCTTCGGCCCGACAACCAGGCTCGCCAGCGGGTTTCGCAAGGCGCAGATCGATCTGCTCCTCAATGTCTGGCAGACGCGAACGAGCGGCGCTCTTAAATGACACGCCGGATCGGCGGCGGCCCGGCTGGGCCGACGCCTTTCGTCAACGGTTGGCGATCGCGGTAGTCGACAGGCGATCTGCGCGATCGGCATGCGTCATTGCAGCCCCATACCGCGATGATTGGCGCAACCAAGCGGCGGTGACCTGGAGCGCGCGGGAAGAGCTGCCTAACTCTTGAACTTGATCGTGGCGGCGAAGCCGCCTGCCGGACGATTGGCAAAGTGGACCGTGGCGCCGCATTGCGCAGCCAGCGCCCTTACGATTGCCAGGCCCAGCCCGGCACCACCGGTCGCGCGATCGCGAGAAGGATCGATCCGGCCGAACGGTTCCCCCAATCGCGCCAGCGCATCCGCCGGAACGCCCGGGCCCGTGTCGGACACGGTTACTTCGGCGGCGTCCGGAGCTGCGGTCGCGGAAACGACGACCGCGGTATCGTAACGCTGGGCATTGTCGATCAGATTGTTCACCATCCGACCAAACGCGATGGGGCTGACCTGCGCGGGTAATGGCTGATCGCCGACAAGCAGCGTCACGGCTTGCCCCAAATCGTCGCGCAGCGCCGCGACGGACAATAGCTCCGGCCGCAAGTCGATTGGGGCAACGCGCACGCGATCTTGTGCCTCGATTTGGGCAAACATCAAGGTGTCATCAAGCAGGAGCGCCATTTCTTCCAGATCTCTCCCAGCCAGCGCTCGCTGACTGTCGTCCTCGATGAATTCGACACGCAGCCGCAGCCTTGTGAGATAAGTGCGCATATCGTGCGCGACGGCCGCGAGGATGCGCGTCCGTTCCTCCACCAATCCCGAGATTCGTCCCTTCATCTCGTTATAGGCGGCAGACAGGTCGCGCAATTCCGAGGATCCGCGCACAGGAAGGTCAGGCGCGTCGAGCTGCGATGCGAACTGCCGTATTCCGGCCGACAAGCGCGATAGCGGGCGCATGGTCTGGCGGACGGCGAGAATGAGACCTGCCAGGATGACCAATCCGCCAAGAATGCCGAGCAGGGCACGTTGACGCAGGAAGCCCATCACCATCGCAGATGGCCGGCTGTCGATCACCAACGTGCCGCCGCTCCTGAGCGATACGGACAGTGTGAGCGGCGAGATCAGTCGCCCGTGCCATGGGGTTTGGCGCACGATCCCGGCGAAGGGGGGCGCACTATTCGACATGCGCAGCACCCTTCCCGGCAGCGCGGCACGGTAGCGTTTGAACAAGTCCGGATCGACCGGATCACCGCCTACCACCGGTTCCCCGCGATCGATACGCGCATGATAAAGGGTGCTGTCGAAAACGGCGAGCAGGCGAGAGCGGGATGCCGGCGCGACGCTATCAAGTGCACCCGCCATCGCGGCGACCTGATCCGGCGGCGGCAGGTCCGCGGGTCGGCGGTCCCCGATCGGGCCCTGCAACATGGTCGCGGCGAAGACGACGACCTGGAGCAGCACAAACCCCGCGAGGAGCAGAACGGTGATCCGGAAGGTCAGGTTTCCGCGGCGCATCACCAGCGCCTCACCGGTGCTGCCAGGACATATCCGCCGCCGCGAACGGTCTTGATGAGCCCGCGGCCCTCGACATGTACCTCGAGCTTTCGGCGGAGGCGGCCGATCAGGACATCGATGCTGCGGTCGAACGGCGCAGCGTTGCGCCCGCGAGTCCAGTCGAGAAGCTGATCGCGGTTCAGCACGCGCTGCGGGTGCGCTACCAGCGCCGCAAAGAGATCGAACTCTCCCGCGGTGGTCTCTATTTCCTTTCCGTCTGGACCAAGAAGGGAGCGGCGGCCCGGATCGAACAGGAACTGCGCGACGCAGAAGCGGGTTTCGTTCGTTGTCGCGGAAACGCGATGCGTCTCTCGCGTGCGTCGGAGGATGGCCCGGACGCGAGCCACGAGCTCTCTCGGATTGAAGGGCTTGACCAGATAGTCATCGGCACCGAGCTCCAGTCCGACGACCCGATCGATGTCGTCACCGCGCGCTGTCACCATCAGTACCGGGACATCGCCATCGGCACGCAACCGGCGGCAGATCGAAAAACCGTCCTCACCGGGGAGCATGACATCGAGCAGCACCAGATCTGTTCGCCGCCGCGCGCGCAGACGATCGAGTGCCTCGCCGCTGCGGCACAATTCGACCTCGTATCCCTCGCGCCGCAAGAGCCCGGCGACCAGCGCGCCGATTTCGGAATCATCCTCCACTACGGCAATGCAGGTCTCGGATGCTGACGCAGGTTCCATGTCGAACCATGTGGACGGGACTCGCATCCTGGGAAAGGGGCCCCGTCGCCAAGTTACACTTTGTTACTTGCCGTTACCCTCGCGACGTATTCCGCTTACGCGCACAATCCATCTGGAGAGGACGGACCCAAGTCCGGCAGGAAAAGGACCGATCCTATGTACATGCTCAAAATTTTCAGTGCGCTCGCGCTCGTCACGGCTGTAGCCGTCCCGACTGGCGCCGAGGCGCAGCGGGCTCACGGCCGTGTCGTCTCTGTCCAGGGCGCAAATGGCCGCGGAGGGATCGTCACCACATCGGTAACCCGCAGCGGAGGCACTGTTTCATCCGCGCGTAGCCTCCAGACCAATCGCGGCTATGGCGGCACCACGATCAGGAGCCGCAGCCGTTCGGACGGGGTCTATCAAGGCAGCCGGACGACCACGACGAACAACGGCGCGAGCTTCGGCCGCAACACGACAGCAACCGCGAACGGCAACGGCAGCGTGGGCGTCATTTCGACGCGGACGGGGCCCAAAGGCAGGAGCTCGACCGTTTCGGCAACCCTCAGCACGACCCGATACTGACCTCGGTGCGGCCGCGCCTGCTTGCTCAGCGGGCGCGGCCGCATGAAAGGAATGGTTCCAATGCGGTATTCCCTACTACTCCCGGCCGGCGTCCTCCTTGCCGGGACCACCGCTACCAGCGCCAGCGCGCAAGCCCGCATGATCGCGGCGTTTGAAAAAGCGGACGTCAATCACGACGGCAAGATCACCCGTGCAGAATTCGTGGCCTCGCGAAACGCCCGCTTCGCCGACATGGACCGCAACGGCAATGGTGTCATCACGCGGGACGACTTCTCACGGCTGATTGCCCTCCGGCCAAAGGCCGGCATCTTGATAGATGAAATGATCGCACAAGCCGATCTGAACCGCGACGGCAGCGTCACGCGCGCCGAATTCTACAAGGCGCCAACCACCGACTTCGACCGCGCCGACACCAATCGTGATGGGGTTGTGGATCGAGCGGAGCTCGCAGCGGCGATCGCCGGGATGAAGGCGCGACTGTGATGGACAATCTGATTGCGAGGTCGCCATTCTGGCTAGTGCTGATGCTGTCGCTTATCCTGGTCGAGATTGTGTGGCGGATACGAAGTGCGCGAGGCTATGACGGCTGTACGGCATTGACGTCCTTGGGCCTGGTGGCCGGGAACATACCGGCGGCGGCACTTAACGGCATCTTGCTGGGCTCTGTCTTTGGCGCGGTATGGGCTCTGGCACCGGTTCGACTGCCGCTCGATGATTGGCGCACCTGGGCAGCCGGTTTCGTTGCTGTTGAATTCGCCTATTACTGGTTTCATCGCCTCAGCCATCGCGTCCGCTGGCTATGGGCGAGCCACGCCGTGCATCATTCTGCCGAGCAGATGACGCTCCTTTCGTCCCTGCGGCTCGGCTGGACAAACCTGCTTTCGGCCGGGTGGCTCTGCTATCTGCCGCTGGTGTTGATCGGTTTCGATCCGCGGCTCGTGATCGGCCTTCTCGCGCTCGATCTGCGCTATCAATTCTTCCTGCATACCGAGGCCCGCGTATCGTTCGGCCCACTTGAGTGGATACTCAACACGCCAAGCCACCATCGCGTCCATCATGGATCGAACCTACCCTATCTCGATCGCAATTATGGGGGCGTCGTAATCGTCTTCGATCGCCTGTTCGGGACTTTCGCCTCCGAGCGGCCCGACGAGCCGATCCGGTACGGGCTGGTCGGGCGCCAGGCAGAGCCCAATCCGATCAAGCTGAGCTTCCGGGAATGGCGCGAGATCGCGCATGACGTGACCGCCGCGCGCGACTTGCGTGGCGTGCTACGCGCGATGTTCGGGCCCCCTGGCACCTCCTCTGGCGGCTGACATGCTGCGGCGACCGCGAAACGAGCATCGCCAGCCCGCCAAACCCTCTCGATATTCCGGAACGCTCCGTCGTGACCGCCGCATCCCCGGCGCGCACGGCCGGACCCCGGGATCGCCGTTGCCCGCCGCCCGAGGCTGACCGGGTTGTAGCCGCCGTTCCGGTCCACCCACCCGGCACGGTCGAGACCATCTCGTTCGCTGGCGTCTGGTCAGCGGCGCACACCGAGGGTTTGCAGGAACGCGAAGTCGGACCAGCCGGACTTTTCCCCGCGCGTGAGCGCGGCGATGTCGAGCCTCGCTTGCCGGACGATCGTCAGTCGAAGCGAAGGGATGACATACATGCGCTGGTCTCCCGCTCCCGCCGCAGTGACGATGTCTTGTGGAAGGCCGGCAGCGTGAGCACCCAGATCGCTTCCCGCCGTGACCGGATCCGCTACCTTAGGGAGGTGCGGCAGCCACCAGGTGAGGCCGTAGGCGGGATTCAGGGGGCTCGGTTGAAACAGCGCCGCCAATGTGGCCGGATCGACCAGCGCTTTCCCCCCCAGCCTTCCGCCGCCCCGGACGAATTCTCCCAGCTTGGCCCAGTTACGGGGTGTCAGCACCGCGCCTTGAGGGAGCAGTGGGTTTCCATCGGGTCCGTCGCGCCAGTTCGCGACCTGCAGGCCAATCGGGTCGAGTATCCTGCGCTTCAGATAGCCCAGGGGATTGCCGTCCAGCCCTCTCGCAACCAGCTTGCGGCGTATGATCTCGCCAAAAAGCTGCATCGGAGTGGGGCCATACTCGAATCTGGTCCCGGGAGTGCTGGCAAGCGGTGCCCGCACTGCATCGGCATAGCTAGGCGGGCGGCCGATAACGCCGCCTTGACCCGCCGACATCGATAGAAGCTGCCGCAGGGTGATCGTTGATTTTTCGGGAGCGCCCTTCCATTCGACGAGTGTATCGGCGGCAAGTTCATCGAGCGTCAGCAAGCCATCCTGCACGGCAGCCGCAGCCATGATTCCCACGAAGCTCTTGGTTCCAGACCAGAGTTCGTTCGCGGTGGCGGCGTTGCCTCCTGCATAGGCTTCGCACACGATCTTCCCGTCATAAAGCACAAGCACAGCCACGCCGCGATGTGCGACAGAATAGCGCTCCGCTGCCGAGCATTGGCCAGACGTTACTTGCGCCTCGGCCGCCGTAGGGATCAATGCCAAAGCGACCATCATTTCCAGCCAGCGCATACCCATCTCCCGGTGGTATTATCGATAATGATGCATCAAGAACATGGTGCATGCCAGCCCTCGCGCGAGATGGCATAGCTTTTTTTTGCGAGATCGAGCCCCGTTTTAGGTCTGTCTCGCCTCCCCGGTATGACTAATCGAGCGGCGCAGAAGTCGCAAACGAATGCGATACGGCCTTTCAAGGCGTGGGGGGGGGCACCTGTCAGCCAGGCTGCAAACTACCCCGATCGAACCGAGACTCTATTGACAAGTCATCCAGCCGCGCGCCAGTAATTATCGATAATTTTGATAAGCCCAGAGGCGTTGCATTGCGCCGCCCGCATGGTCAACGTCTGTCGCGCGCGTTGCCGGCTTGCGCTCGGATGCATGAGAATTGGGGGACGATCGGCGACGTTCCCGAGCGGATCCAAGGCGCCGAAGAAGGAGAGGAACCATGTCAAGAAAAGCTCGATACTTGGCTTGCGCGTTGGTTACGGTCGGATCCGTGGCCTTTGCCGCAACCTATTCGCTTCCGAGCTCGGCACCGGCTGCTGGCCGCGTCGTCGTGCCGGCGGCGGCGCCCGTGAAGATCGCAGCAACGTCGCCGGTGCAGCCGACGTCGCGCGCCTCAACGCTGGCGGCACCGGATTTCAGCGCAGTCGACGCTGCTTTCCAGGCGTCGCAGATCGTGAATGGCACGCTCATCATCGGGACCGCCAACGGAGTGATCCACGAATACACCAAGGGCAATTTCCAGCCCGACAAAGCCTACCCGATCGCGTCTTCTTCCAAGTGGCTGACCGCCACCCTCGTGGTCAGGATGGCGCAGGCGGGCAAGCTGTCGCTTGGCGATCATCCCTATCCCAAGCTGAGCTACTGGACGAGCAGTGCCGGCGATTCACGGAGTCAGGTGACGCTTGGGCAAACCCTGTCGATGACGTCCGGCTTCAATGCGACGCCTATCGATATCACCTGCGTCAACAACGGTCTGGTAACGCTCCAAGCGTGCGCACAGACTATCTATAACGGCGGCGTCGACACTGCGCCGGGTTCGACTTTCTCTTATGGTCCGGAGCATCCCCAGATCGCTGCTGCGCTTGCCGAAGCGGCGGGCGGCAAGTCGTTCAACCAGTTGTTTGCAGACTATGTAACGACACCGCTTGGTATGGGGTGCACGCGTTTCGTCGAGTCCATCACGTCGGTGTTGCTTCACACCACCGGTCGGGCCTGCAACTACAACTACGCCGCCAATTCCAACACCTGGGCCGCGGGGGGCGCGGTGTCGAGCGCGCGCGATTACGCCAAGCTGCTGCACGCCTTCATGGGTTCCACTTTCATCACCGACATGGACGGCTTTCTTGCTCCCCGCACGCTCACCTTGCAGCGCGGGTTTATCCCCGGGTCCGTGGCGCCTTCCGACTGGCACTACGCCCTGGGGTCATGGAATGAGTGCGATTCGACCAGCTGGAACTCGACTTGTGCTGCGGACAAGATCAACTCCGCCGCAGGCGCTTACGGCTGGCTGCCGTGGATCGACCGCAAGAACGGCTATTTTGCGCTGATCGCGACGCGCATCGTCGTAGGCTCGGGTGATGCGACCTCGGTGCCGGTCGAGCAGCAACTGCAGCCGTTGATCGTCGCGGCGCTACAACCCTGACGAAGCCCGGGCCGGGCGTCGCGCGCCCGGCCCCGGGAACTGCCTGACTGGGCTCGAGAGACCCTTGACGAACAATGCCAGCGGGCGACGGGCCTCGTTCCGCTCATGCCGCGCAGGCATGTCCCAAGCCAAATCGGGCGGCGGGTTCTTGCCCAAGCCTTCGCAGAGGCTCAGCCAGCCGGCGACGAGAGAATTGTGCCGTGCCTCGTCCGGATCGCTTTCTTGTCGATCTTGCCTGTCGCGGTCAGCGGCACCGGTTCGAACAGGACTCGATCGGGCATCCACCATTTGACGGTGCGTTCGCCTAGCCAAGCGATCATTTCAGCCTCGGTCAGATCGGCGTCTCCATGCTTTTCCACAATCAGAATTGGCCGCTCTTCCCATTTGGGGTGGAAAACGCCGACGACCGCCGCAACTCGCACGCCGGGGCAGGCAGCAGCCAGGTTTTCGAGGTCGATCGAACTGATCCATTCCCCGCCTGACTTGATGACGTCCTTGCTGCGGTCGGTCAGGCGAAGAAAGCCGTTGGCGTCGATGGTCGCGACATCCCCGGTGTCGAACCATCCGTCGACATCGCACGCACTGTTTTCGCTATTGAAGTAGCGCTCGACCACCCAGGGTCCGCGCACCATCAATGCTCCGGCCGATTGCCCGTCATGCGCCAGGCTTGCTCCATCTTCGCCAACGATCCGGAGCTCGATGCCATATTGCAGGCGTCCCTGACGGGTCCAGATGATCTCGTTCACGTCCTCCGGGCCCAGCGCCGCGATTTTCGGGGTTGGGGACGAGAGCACGCCGATTGGCGAGGTTTCGGTCATGCCCCAGAGCTGGCGGACTTCGACGCCATGGTCCTCGCGAAACCGGGCGGCCATGATGCGGGGCACCGCCGAACCGCCGATGACAATCCGCCCCAAGGAGCCCGTCCCCTCGCCGGTGCGACGGAGATGATCGAGATACATCGTCCAAATCGTCGGCACGCCGCAGCTGAATGTCACACCTTCGGCGGAAATAAGTTCCTGCAGGCTTTCCCCGTCCATCCGATCCGCGGGGAAAACCCACTTGGCTCCGTTGATCGTTCCCGAGAACGGCAGGCCCCAGGCGGTTGCGTGATAGAGCGAGGAGCACGGCAGAATGACGTCAAAGGCGGAGAAGCCGAACGCGCCCGACTGGCCCCCCATCATCGCATGGATGACGACGGAACGATGCGAATAAAGGACGCCCTTCGGATCCCCGGTCGTACCGGAGGTAAAGCACAGGAACGCGCCAGCATATTCGTCGATTTCAGGCCAGGCGACGAGGGTTGGAAACGCAGCAATGCGCATGTCGTAGTCGTCGGCCGAAAGCATCACGTACTGTTTGACTGCGGTCAGCAGCGGACGCAGCCGGTCAACGATCGCTGCCATGTTGCGATCGTAGAGGAGCACGTGGCTGCCCGCGGTGTTGATCGTGTAGGCGATGTGATCGTCGGGGAGGCGCGGATTCGCGGTATGCAGTACCGCGCCGATGCCGGGCACGGCGAAGAAGAGCTCGAAATGCCGATGGGTATTCCAGGCAAGCGTGCTGACCCTGTCGCCCGCTCCGATCCCGAGGCTTGCCAACCAATGCGCGCCTTGTGCGGCGCGGTCGTGACATCGTGCGTAATTTCCACGCCAGAGCGGTTCACCGACCGAGCGGGAGACGATCTCCCGCTCGGGGTGCGCGGTTGCGGCGAACTGAAGGATGGCGCTTATGTTGAGCTGGCGGGACTGCATCAGACCCGGGATGGTGCCTGCCAACATCAAATTCTCCTCCCCGCCCGCGAAAGCAACGATCGTCATTGGCTACCGATCAGATCATTGCGACGCGTTTTGTCCAGCCAGAAAAGATCACAGTCTTGCAAATCACTGGCTGGGGCCCTTCGGTCCGCCGGTGCAGTGAACCACCGTGCTGTTATGGCGAAGGGCGTCTGTCGGGACTTACCGGCTCAGGTCACCCGCAACTGACTCGATGGTTGGATCGCCTGCGAGGGGCCCGTTCCGGCGTACCAAAACGCATACCGTTTGACCTTTGTCCCATAGTTGCCGAACGACCGCCCGTCCAAGCATTCCAGCGCGCCCCGTCAGGAGCATCGCATCCATTGTATCGCTCCTATTCAGACATGGTCGTGTGTCGACACAATCCCTGAAACGGTGCGAGCGGCGATATGTTCGCGGCCCATGAACTCCGAGGACTTGGCCGCATGACGACGATTTCAGAAAAACTCGAACTGAGCGATGATCTTTGCGTCGTCTCGCTCCAGCGACCCCTTTACGCGCGCACTGATCTGCCGTCTGCTAACCCTTGGTCCAGAGGGCCAAATCATCTTGGCCAATTATCTGGCTACAGCCGTGGCTCCGGCTCGCGACTTGTTTAGGCGCGCGATTGTCGAAGCCCAGTGTATCGGCCTTGTCGATCGCTCACTCGATCCTGCGGTGGTGGAGGATGCCGTCGCAGGCGCACTAGTTTACAAACTGCTGACGGGTGAAGCCGAGGTATGCTCGTTCGAACCGGCAGAATATATCCGCAGCCTTTTTCGCATCGTCGGGCTGCAATGACGTCGGGGACTCGTTGCTGTCGGACGGCGCAGCGCGGAAGTTGCAACTGCTCGATTCTCCACACGGTGGAGCTCAGATGCCGCCCTGAAGGTCAGGGCTCGTTGATCATGGCGAGAAGATTGGCGGTGGCCGCCAGGGCGACGGCGGAGACGAAGGCGATTGGACAGTGATCGTAGCGGGTTGCGACGCGGCGCCGATCTTTGACGCGAACCCCTCGTCCATCGCCGGCGGAAATCTTGCGCCACTGTAGTCATATCGCCAACAAATCTGAGCAAGACCGCTGGCATAATGATACTGGTCGGTTTACATGCACTTCCGGACGCCATCCCGGCCGACCGAAGCGCACGAGGTATATGCTGCCGCCATCGATCACCCTACAACGTCGCGGGAACGGAGATTGTGTTGCAGTCGTCGCGGGCGACTGGGAGACCGGCACGATCGATCGACTGACGCCTGTCGATGCTTTCGAACAGGTCGCGGGGGCCAGCACGTTCGACCTCTCGCAGCTCGGCCGGCTCGATAGCGCCGGTGCACTCCTGATCAGCGAAATGGCCGGTCAGAGGAGACTCTCTGCGGCTCCGAGAGACGACGCGCAGATATTGTTCGATCTGGTTACGAAGCAGGATCTCTCTGAACATCCGAAGGTGCGGGATCCGTGGCTGGATCGCGTCGGCAAGCATATGGTCGGCGCGGGAGAGGAGGCGCTGGGGACTCTGACCTTCCTTGGGAAATTGGAGGTCGCGCTGGCCCGGGCCGTCTTCCAACCCCGACGTGTTCGTTTGACCTCGCTCGTCTCGGCAATGCAGCATGCGGGGTTCGAGGCACTCCCGATCATCTGCGTCATGACATTCTTTGTCGGCGCGGTGGTCGCGTTGGTCGGCAGCGATCTTCTGGATGATCTTGCTGCCTCGGCGCTCGTCGTGCAGCTCGTAACGGTTTCGATCCTGCGCGAATTCGGAGTGCTCATCCCTGCCATCCTGCTCGCCGGCAGGTCCACGTCGACATTCGCAGCGCAGCTTGGTGCCATGCGGATGAACCAGGAAGTCGATGCGATCGAAGTGATGGGAATCGACCCCATCGATGCTTTGGTGTTGCCACGGGTGATTTCGATGCTCATCGTCATGCCGCTCCTCGTCTTCGCGGCAATGATCGCGGGAATCGTGGGTGGCGCCGTCGTCAGCTGGGCAACGATGGATATCTCCCCGACCTTCTTCGTGGAGCGCATGCTCAACACGGTCAGCATTCGTCACTTTTGGGTTGGAATGGCCAAGGTCCCGATTCTGGCGTTGGTCGTGGCGATCACTGGCTGCCGCCAAGGACTTTCGGTCGACGGAGGCGTGGAAGTGCTGGGAAGGCGTGTTACGACCGCCGTCGTCCGCGCCCTGTTCTCGATCATTTTCCTCGATGCGATCTTCGCAGTGATTTGCAGCGAGCTTGACTTTTGATGCCGGAAACACACGCAAAAACGGCTGCCGTCGAAGTGCACGATCTGTGCAGTGCGTTCGACGATTTCGTGGTGCACGAGCATCTCGATCTGCGCGTCCCCTACGGCGTCGTGATGGGGATCGTCGGAGGGTCTGGGACGGGGAAGTCCGTGCTGCTCGAGACAATGCTCGGGCTCCGCAAGCCGCAGGCAGGCAGCGTCAAGCTGCTGGGCGCACCTGGAGAAATCGCGATGCGGTCCCGGGAAATCGACCGCCGGATCGGTGTGATGTTCCAGAACGGAGCGCTTTTTTCGGATCTCACCGTGCAGGAGAATGTCGAGGCGCCGCTTCTTGAGCATACCCGCATCCGCGGTGCGATGCTCTCCAAGCTTGCGACCATGAAAATATCGCTTGCCGGTCTTGATCCCGCAGTAGCGTGCCGAAAACCGGGTGAATTGTCTGGTGGCATGCGCAAGCGGGCGAGTCTGGCGCGCGCACTTGCCCTCGATCCCGAACTCCTGTTTCTGGATGAACCCACCTCAGGGCTCGATCCGATCAGCGCCGGAGAGTTTGACGACCTTATCGTGACGCTTTCCAAGGCGCTCCGCCTAACCGTGGTGATGATCACGCACGACCTGGATAGTCTGTACGCCACTTGCGACCTGGTTGCGGTGTTGGCCGACAAGAAGGTGGTGGCGGTTGCGCCTCCAGCAGAGCTTGAGCGCTCAGACCATCCGTGGATCAGGCAATATTTCTGCGGCGATCGCGCCCAGCGCAAAATCAAGAGGGACCGCTGAATGGAACGGCATGCCAACTATCGCCTGGTCGGAGCGATCACCGTCGCGCTGTTCGTTGCCGCGCTGGTCTTCGTCTTCTGGTTCGGACACACCAGATTTGCGAGCGAATTTGACCGCTATCGTATCGTTTTCCAGGGGCCGGTGCGCGGTCTAAGCGAAGGCGGCGACGTTCAATTCAACGGAATAAAGGTTGGTGAGATCAAGCGGATCGAACTGGACCCCAAGGATCCCAACCGCGTCATTGCGCGCATAAGCCTGCGAGCTGACACCCCCGTTAGGGTAGATTCGATGGCCTCGACGGAGTCCCAGGGGATAGCGGGCACGAGCTATGTTCAGATCACGGCCGGCACGCCATCGAAGCCGCTTCTGCGGGAAGTTTCTAAAGACGAAGAGCCGCTGATCAGGGCGCATGATTCTTCGATGCAGTCTCTGCTGGAGGGCGGCGGGGAACTTGTCGCGCGGGCCTCGGAGACGATCAACCGGGTCAACCGCGTGCTCTCGGACGAGAACATAAACAACTTCTCCCTCGCAATCGCCGATGTGCGCGCAACGACGGCCGAGTTGCGAGAGCGACGGGATATGTTCCGCAAGGCGGAATCAATGTTCGACCGGCTTGATCGCGCCGCGGCGGACATCGAGAAGACTTCGGCTTCGGTGCGGCGAACCGTCGATGGTGACGGAAAGCGCGCCTTTGCGGATATCTCGGCTGCCGCTGCCGACCTTCGGGGCGGGGTTGCTGACGCGCGCAAGGTGATCGCGCGCCTGAACGTCGCGGCCGCCGGGCTGGCGGGCGAGGATGGCGGCGGGCTCAAGCAGACGCTTGATTCATTGAGCGGCGCCGCGGTGTCGCTCGAGGGCCTGGCGCGACAATTGCAGACCAGTCCTCGTGACCTGCTCTCACGCCCGTCCGGTCAGGAAAGGAAGATTCCCCAATGAAATCCCTGCAAAGTCGTGCCCTTATCGCGACAGCGTGCTTGTTCCTGAGTTCGTGCGGCATTTTGGGAGGCGGCGGAAAGGCGGCATTGTACCGGCTGAGCGCGACCCCTGTGCCGGCCGCTCAGGGTGGAACGGAAAGGGTCCCGATCTTGGTTATGAGGCCAGCCCTGCCTTCAGGTGCAGCCACAGACCGTATCCTTACGCTGGATCGCAACAGCGCATCCTATGTCGCGAAGGCGAGGTGGATTGCTCCGGCGGAAACCCTGTTCAAGGATACGCTCGGGCTGCAGGTCGACGGCACTTCCCGGAATTTTAGGCCAATCGACGGAAGCGGGGCAAGATTTCTTCTGTCGAGCCGCTGTACGGAATTCGCGGCTTATTACGACAATGGTCCCAAGGCGCCGCCCCATGTGCGCGTCAGCTGCGAGTTCGAACTGCGCGCGGTCGGCGACCCCGCTGCGACTTCAAGCATCGTGCTGCGTGCAGACGCGATCGTTGGGGAAGATCGCGTTTCGGCGATCGTGAGTGGATTCGACGCGGCTACCCGGCAGATTGCCATGGAGTTGGTCGCGTGGCTCGACACCCGCGCTCGCTAGCGCCAGCGGACAACTTGCTGGCGGAACGCAGTGTCTCGGGCCCTTTCACCTGCACCGGGGATGGAGCGATTGACTTTGAATATGGCCGTACGGCACGATCGTGGCCCGAGGACGGGGCTGCGGGCTGCGGGGCTGGAATAGGCGCCGTCGTGCTGTCCTCGTAAATGGAGTTGCGCATGGCGAAGAGCTGGGCACAAAGGCTTGCGTCGGGAAAGCCTGCGCATGTCGAAGTCCTTCAGAAACCTTATGGCGGCGCTCCCCAAGGCGCAAAAATGCTGATCGCGACTCCCCGCATGGTCGATGATTATATGCGGAACCTGCCGCCAGGCTCCCGGCGCACCATCGCGCAAATGAGGACTGACCTTGCGACAGCGCATGGGGCAGATCTGTCCTGCCCCATTTCCACGAGCATATTCGCCCGAATTGCCGCCGAGGTCGCACTGGAAGAGCTTGAGGCCGGCAAACAATCTTCCGAGGTCACGCCGTTCTGGCGGGCCATTGGTGAAGACAGCCCGGTCGCGAAACGGCTCTCGTGCGGTCCGGCGTTCATTCGGATGCGGCGTGACATGGAAGGACGCTAGGCGACCCAGCGACCCACAGCCCAGCCGATTGCCAGCCCGCCAATGAGGCCGCTCGCGAGTATCGGCGCATAGGCCTTGGTAATTACGGCATCTGGAAGGCTGACAAGCAGACCGACCAGCGCTCCGATCATCCAATAGGGGATCGGAAGTTTGACGAGCGGTATCAGGAAGCCGATTGCGAATCGGCTGAGGAACGCCCCGAGCAGCGCGGTCTTCTTGTCTGGAAAATCCATCGGAAGCATCAGCGCCACATCCGCTGCCCCGAAGAGCAGTCCGGCGAGCAAGCCGAACAGGATTGGATTCATGGCCTTCCTCCCGCATGAGAGGTTGCGACAAACAGGGACTGAAGTCCAGCCGCTGTCGCGCGAGGTACCGTCAACGCCGGATGGTCATGCGCGAACGGCGTTTCCTGCCGGTTCTGCTTACTGGCGAAGGCCCCATCAAAACCTGCCGCTTCGCCGGATCGACACGATGGCGTCGTCGACATCGGCGCGATCAGGCGACATCATTGCGCAGAGGGCGCGGCGAGACGGAACGATGCAACGTGAGAGGCAAGTGGCGGCGCCCGCGTTAGCCGCAACGTTTTACCGTTTCGCCGCTGGCCACATCCGGCCTCGCGCTCAGCGGCGATATCGACCCCAGAAAAAATTCAGCGCAGCCGCACTAAACATGATCGTGCCCAAAATCGGCTGTTCGCCGGAGAGAATTGCCCCGGCAATCGTCAGACCGGCGGTAAGTACGTTCGGGTCCGCGACCCGAACGCTCATCTTGGACGCTGCCTGTGGTAGCACGATTCGAACCGGAAGCGTCCCAGAACGAGCAGCGGTCTCCACGAACCCAACCAGGTCCGGTGATGCTGCCGCCAACCGCCCCAAATTTGCAAGGAGCCGGCGACCGCCGATCTTTAGATCGGGCGAGATGAACCGTTCACGCATGAGTTCGCGTGCGATCGGCATCGCGCGTGCGGCAATGTCGAATTCGGGGTCGAGAGCCCGCACAAATCCTTCGGCGGTAAGGAGTGTGCGCAATAGCAAGGCAAGATCCGGGGGAAGTGCGAGCCGGTACTCACGGAGCAAGGCGAATACACGCTGGAAAATGACCGATAGCTCGATCTGCTTGAGCACGGCGCCGCGAAATTCGCCGATCAACCCTTCGAGATCCCTCTGCAACGCGCGGGGATCTACCGCATAGTCACCCGACCAGCGGAGCAGGACATCCGCCACCCCGCGTGCATCGTCGCCCGCTATGGCAAGTACCATGGACACCAGTTCCGAGCGTCGCGCCGGGGTTAGCGTGCCCACCGCGCCAAAATCGATGAACGCTATTGTGCCATCTGGCATAATAAATACGTTTCCCGGATGGGGATCGGCGTGAAAGCGTCCGTTAAAAATGATCATTCGAAGGACGGCGTCAGCATAGCTGCTGGCTACCGCCTTTGCCGCTGGTTGACCGATGCCTTCAACGATGGCGGCGCGGACGGACTGCCCGATTAGCCTTTCCTGGAGATTCGCGCGTCGACCAATGTGATCCCAAAAGAATTGCGGCGTTCGGACCCCGAGCGTGGAGAGATAGGCTCCGATACTTTCACAAGCCGCAGCCTCCACGCTGAGGTCCATTTCCTGCGACAGTCCCTCGGCGAAGAATCGCAAAAGCTCATCGAGTTTCAGGCGACGCAACTCGGGTGATTGTCTCTCGGCCAGCCTGGCGATCCGACGCAGGAGTCTCAGGTCGGCGTCTACTCTCTCTGCAATGCCAGGACGCCGAACCTTGACGACCACTTCGGTCCCATCGTTGAGCCTGGCGCTATGGACTTGCGCGATCGATGCTGCGGCAATCGGACTCCTGTCGAAACGCGTAAACACGTCGTCAATCGGGGCGCCGAGTGCTGCAACGAGCTCGGGCTCGATCTCCTCGAAGGGAAGCGCCTGCACCTGATCTTGAAGAGTCGAAAGTGCTGACACCCATTCCGGCCCTAATAGATCCCCGCGCGTTGCAAGTACTTGCCCGAGCTTCACGGCCACTGGCCCGACTTCGCGCAGCAGTGCGACCATGCGCCGTGGCGCGTCGGGCTCTCTTGCATTGCCGGCGCGACCAGGAGTCAAACCGATCCGCGCCGCCAATCCGCCAAGGCCGTGGCGCGCAAATATCTTCGTCAGCTCGGCGACCCGCGCGCGCTCGCCAAGCGGCACGTCCTCCCTTGCGGTCATAGAACGGATTCTTCGGTCGCCGCCTTTGGCAGACACCCGCCGAGAAACAGGTCGATGCCGCGACGGACACGCTCCTTCGCGGCTGCATCATAAGCGGCCGGCGCGAGGCCGAGCGCCGACCGGCGCATCGGCGCGACCACGACAAGCGTTACAAACTGTTCGGCGGCGAAAACCGGGTCGGCCAGTGCAAGCTCGCCCTTTGCGTTTGCATGGGCAAGAATGCTCGCTACCCACTGCACGGCGCGCTGGAAGCCGAATTCGTGAATATTCGCGGCGAGTGCCGGGAAACGGACGGCCTGCGCGATGACGACCCGCTCCATCGAGGCAATTCGCGTTGTCAGCAGCCATTCCAACAGAACATCTGCGATCGCCTGTAGACGGGCAGCGACGTCCAGGGCTTCATCGTCGGTTGGTTCAAGTGCTCGGAGCTGAGTATCGATCTCGTCGAGGATCACGGCTTCGAACATCCGGGCCTTGCTACCGAACCGGGCGTAGAGCGTTCGCTTTGAAATCCTGGCCCGTTCGGCGATCATGTCGGAGCTGGCGCCGTCGAATCCGCGTTCGAAGAATACGTCGCGCGCGCTCTTCAAGATGTGGAGCGTCAGGCGTACTGCATCGGTTGCTGTGGGTCTCCCCATCTTTCGTCCTCGCCGCTGGCGATCTTTTCGCTCGATGCTAACCACGGCCTTCCTCTCCGCACTCCCTCCACTTACGCCGCTACCAAGGCGTGACGACAGATGTTTCTGCCTCCGGACAATGCCAAGGACCAACCAGACGCCAGCAGCATTCGTCAACCCCCGTTGGACACCCCTCGTGTTCGGGCCACGAACGCAACTGGGTCCACGACGCCTTCGGCGGCCATCGGAAATGCCGGCACTGTCTTGGCAGGATCGCTGCGGTGCGCGCGCCGCACGCAACTGGCCCAATGACGGTCACGCGCAGCCCGGATATACGCCCTCGTGATGTCTTACGGTGCAGCGGCGGTTTCGCGCAACTCCACCAAGGCCAGGTCAGGGTGGCGGAACCCCGATCGACAAGCGCGGCGATCCAAGTCCAGTTCCGGTTTCATTGGCGGTCAGGCGACCGCACCGGAGCCGGTACTCCTCGCGACACGTCGGTCCTCCTCTTCTTGAAGTCCGGGAGCTTGGGTGCACCGAACCGGAGCCCGGACTGATCGATCTGTTCCGCACGTTCGGCAATGTCTCGCGCTTTGCCGCGGAGTGAACGAACCTCGGTGGCGATATGTTCGCTGCGAGTCTCCGCCGCTCTGATCGACGGACGTGCCGCGCTGACGCTGCGCTCAAATGCTTCGATACCGTGTTGCGCGCTACGCAATTTCTTGTCGGCGTTGCCAAGTTGGCCGCCCGGTTGGGCTTTCATTCGCTCGCTCAGCCGATGCGCGCTCTCCCCGGCGCGGTCGAGGGAAATGCCGAAGCGTGAAATCCTTCCGCGGGCTCCCGCCAGCGAGTCGGAAATGCGCGTTGCCCGGCCGGGCCACGCTGAAGAACTCGCCGCAAGCGCCGCCAGCCGCTCGCGCGCGCGCTCTTGCCCGGGGGCGTCAAGATTGCCGGAGACCTTATCGACGGTACGGCTGATTCGTTCGAGGGTCGCCATCGGGTCTCCACCCGATCCGATCAGGCCGCCCTTCCGGGCCGGGATCATGGGCAGCGCCGCGCCATCTTGCGAAACGATCGGAAGCGCACCTTTCTGCGATCCATCGAGGGTGATCGTGGCCGCTCCGCCTACCAGAGACCTGGTGATCGATGCCTTCACGCCTTGCAGGATCGGAACTTCGGGATCGAGCCGGACGGTCACAAAAACACTCGCCGGGTTCTTAGCGGTGAGGCGCACATTGGTCACGGCGCCGACTGGCACGCCCGAATAGTTGACGGGCGACCCCTTTTCGATCCCCGCCACACTATCGTTGAATTGTATCAGATATTCGCGACCGGCAGGATTTGTCGCCGAGAAGAGCCAGGACGAAAAAGCGATCAGCGACGCGAGGAGGATGCCGACCACGGCAAGGACAAGCAGACTGTTCGATCTCGTCTCCATAAACGCCTGGTTCAATACCAATCGCTGTGCGCTATGTAAACCGTCCGGTGTAGTTCTTGCCTTTCCATCGAGATCGCTTTTCGGCTAGGAAGCCAAGCTCGGTCCTGAATGCGGAGACCCCTTTGCCCGTTCCATTCGAACTCGGGATGGTCGCCATTCCCTGGAGTACCGCGCTGGGATTGGAGCTGCTGTCTTCGGGTGACGGCCTAGCGGCGTTGCGCATGGCCTGGCGCTATGACCTCTGTGATCAGCACGGCGGAGCAGCCAGCGGCGGCGTGGCGACTCTGATTGATCATGGTTGCGGCGTCGCTGTCATGTCCAAGCTCCTGAAGCCTGTGTTGATCGCAACCTTGAACCTCAAGATCGACCATATTCGTGCTGCCGGCCCGGAGCTGCCCATCACGGTATGGGCTCACTGCTACAGGGTTTCGGCGAGCAGGGCGTTCGTGCGCGCCGAAGTATGGGACCAGGATCCGTCGGACGTCTTCGCCACAGCGCAGGGCGTTTTCTCTCTCAGCCAGCCGGATGCGGCCTGACGTCATGGACGCTCGTCTTTCCGCAATCATAGCATCGTCGCCTTTCGGTGCGAGGCTGGGAGAAATGATCTTTATGGAGGAAGACGGGTTGACCTGGAGACTTTCGCCCGGTCCCGATCTGATAGGAAACCCGCTCATACCTGCCGTTCACGGCGGCGCGGTAACGGCGTTCCTCGAGCTGGCGTGTGGAGCCGTTGTGGCGCATAGGCTTAACCTGTCGGTTCTGCCACGCCTCGTCAGCGTCAACATCCAGTTCTTGGCCCCTACCCGGTTGCGGGATCTGGTCGCACGACCGGTCATCCGCCGGATCGGAAAACGGGCGGCGGTGGTACACGCCGACACTTGGCAGGAAAATCCGGGTGCGCCGGTGTGCACCGCGCAGTGCGATTTCTCTTTATCACCCTTGTGACGGTTGGCTCGCCACAACCGGAGCGAGCGCGAGCCGTCCAAGCATTTCAACGAGTTGCTCCTGGTCGGCAGCCTCTTCGCTGGTTACCCACCATACCACGACGTTGATCGCACCGCCGACGAGGTGAGTGACAGCGAGGGTGCGCGGCAGCGCAGGATCCAGCGCAAGCGGCAAAAGCTCCGCGCGAGCAATTGCCTGGGCGGTAATATCCCTTCGCGTCCGTTCTCCACCGCCGATCAGGATTGCTGCGATGGACCGTCGCTCCTCCGCAATATATGCGGCGGCGGCCTTGAGCAACGCGCCCTGATCGCCCGAGGAAAGTGCCGGCCCCAACCGCTCAACGATCTCGCCGATCATGGTTTCCGAAACCGCCACCAGCAGCGCATCGATCGAAGCGAAGTGCCGGAAGAACGTCGCGTAGCCGATGCCGGCTTCGGCGACGAGGGTCTGCACGGTTACATGCGCGAGCTCCATCCGATGCAGCGTTCGGAAGAGTGCGTCACGGAGTGCCGCTCGGGTTCGGAGGAAGCGAGGATCCGCGGAACGTTTTGACGAGATCCGCATTTTATGATACACAGTATATCATAGTTTGCTCCTTTGTGTCGAGTAGTCACCGGTGCGGCGTAGGCATCGGGGACAGACGCGCAACTCTATTTTGAGGAGGATGGCGTATGGCGCCGTTCGCGACAAATATGCTCCGTGATGACCGGAGAAGTGACGCCGTTGTCAGTACGGGTCGCGAATGCCCGGTGATGGGATTCGAACAGGCGAGAGCCCTCTTGCGAAACGATGCTCTGCGTCAGGCCGGCTTCCGCGCTGATCTGATCGAACGGTTCGGCAATGAGCGCTTCGCGCCGATCATCTTTCTGCACGGAGAGCGGCACCGAGCGCAGCGGGCGGCAACCGCACGCTTCTTCTCACCGCGGGCGGTAAGCACGCAGTATCGCGGGGTGATCGAGCGGGAAACCGCCGCCTTGCTCGAGCGCTTCGTACGCGAGCGTGAGGTGCATCTCGACGATCTTAGTCTGCAGCTTGCTGTCTCAGTCGCAGCGGAGGTCGTGGGGCTCACCGACAGCGATCGAGCGAGCATGGCGCGTCGCCTCGATAATCTGTTCGATGATGGTGCGGCCAACAGCGCGGGGACGATATTGGACTTTGCTCGTTTCTTGAGAGCCCAAGGACGCATGTGGCACTTCTACCTGCGCGACGTCCTGCCGGCAGTGCGCACCCGCCGCGCGAATCCGCGCGAAGACGTCATCTCTCATCTGTTGGCGCAAGGCTATGGACCGCGTGCGCTGCTGACGGAGTGCGTAACCTACGCCGCCGCCGGCATGGTGACCACCCGCGAGTTCATTACCATGGCCGGATGGCACCTGTTGGAGGACGACGCCCTTCGCGCGCGTTTCCTGGTCTCCGATGAGGCCGAGCGTATCAACATCCTGGAGGAAATCCTCAGGCTTGAGCCTGTCGTCGGCATGCTACGTCGTCGCGATCCCGAAAGTGGGAAGTCGTTCGCGATCGACATCCGGGCCGCGAATATCGACGAGCGCGCGATGGGCGGCTGCCCGATGCGCCTTGATCCGGACCGTCAGCGGGGGGATCGCGTGCCTGGTCCAGGACTGGCTTTCGGAGACGGTTCGCACCGGTGCCCTGGAGCCAGCATCGCGTTGCTGGAGGCCACCATATTCCTTACGGAATTGATGAAGCTTCCAGGCATCCGGCTAGAACAAGACCCGACGCTGCGGTGGAACCCGCTCGTAACCGGCTACGAAGTACGAGGATGCAGGATTACGCTGAGCCCTGTCACCTGACCACAGGGAACGGCGGAAGCTGTCCGGGCCGCGCCACACTCCGGCATGACGCGGCCGGGAGGCATCAGAAGGTATAGGTCAACCCGATCGCAGCAGATAGCTGCTTTGCGTCGCCGGCGTCGGATACGATCGGGCTGCGCTTATATTTTCCGAGCAGCCGCCCGTACATCACGCCCCCGCCCACACCCAGGCCCCGGCGAAGATCTCCGGTGAGACTTTGCAGCGCAAATGCCGTGACACTGTATCGTTTCCAACCGCCGTCGTCGATCGCATATGCTGGAAGACCGCTAGCGAGCGAGCCGGAAGGCGAAACCGCGAAATAGGTCCTGCCGTAGCCTTTTCCCACATAATCCGCCGACGCGCCGATCGACACCAAAGTGCTGCGCGATAGGGGTGTCGCATAGTAGATTTGCGGAGTCACGACGTAGCTGTCGTGAACATTTGAGACGTCCCGGACATAGGCCACGCGAACCGTCAGCGTGTCAAAATCGCTGGTGATGAGGCCGGTGCGGGTGATGCCTACGTAACCGCCTGCCTCCCACGCAGTGCCGAGCTTTCCCAGCGCACGAACCCGCAGATCCTTCACCTCTCCGGTGCGGTCCAATCGCGCGGCACCGATCACGCCAAGTTCGAAATTCGTGCCCGGCCCCGACTTGCTTGGAACGAGGTTGAAATAGAGCTGCGTGCCGCGTGTGAAGAAATCGTGTCCCGCCACCTTGCCAACGACTATTGCGCCAGGCGTAACGCTGTTTTCGTCGGCACCTTCATAGTCTGGGAGTGTTGCTGCCCCCACCCCGATTGTCACCCGAGACCGGTCTTCATCCGGGGCCTTCTCGTTCTGGGCCTTGGCGCCCGATGCAACAAGGGCGCTGGCGGCGACTACCAGTACTATCGCCGACCGTTGCGGCCGTCGACGCGGTTTGTGATCCGTGACCTTCATTTTTGGCAAAACCCCTTAATTTCGGCGAAAGCGGTGGAAACGCAGTTCCGGCTTCACTAAGGTACGGAACGGTTTACATATCCCAAGGTTCCAGAATGGCGACTGACCATCCGACACCAGACCCGGCGGTGCATCTCGAGGAGCCGGGGAAGACACGGGGCGATCCTGGAAATCCGGCGGGTTCGGAAGCTGACACCAGCAAGCCTGGTCTCCTCACCCGCCGCCCGATCATCCGCGTCGCGCTTGTCGCTGCCCTGATCGCCGGCGTCGTCGTGGCTGGATTGTGGTACCTGAACTACGAGCAGAGGGGGCAGTACCGTCAATCCACCAACAACGCATATGTGCGCGCGGATTTCGTCACCATTTCCCCCAAGCTAGGCGGCTATGTTGAGCGTGTCCTTGTCCGAGACAACGAACCGGTTCGCCGAGGCCAATTGCTCGCAGTGATCGATGCGCGCGACTACCGCTCTGGCGTTGCAGAGGCCCAGGCCCAGGTCGCAGCCGCCGAGGCGGGTATTCGCACCGCGCGGCGCGCGCTCGACGAGCAGCGCGCTTCGATCGCTCAGGCAGATGCGCAGGTGACTAGCGCAGCCGCCGCGGCTGCCGCCGCAACTGCCGAGGTTCGCCGTTATGAGCCGCTTGCACAATCCGGTGCCGAATCGCGCGAGCGGCTGGCCGCGCTCGTACTGGACCGTGATCGGGCAATCGCAAATCTGCGTGCGCAACGCGCCGCTGCCGTCGCCGCGCGGCGTTCGCTGGTCACCCAGGATGCGCGAATCGGCCAAGCGCTGGCGCAGCGAGGAGCGGCCCAAGCGCAGCTCGCGCGAGCCTCGACCGACCTGGGTTCGATCGAAATCCGCAGCAGCATCGATGGTGTGGTTGCGGACAAGTCGGTGCGCCCCGGCCAGTTCGTCCAGCCGGGAACCCGGCTGATGTCGATCGTGCCAACCGACCAGATTTATGTCGAGGCCAACTTCAAGGAAACCCAGGTCGCGCTGATGCGCGTCGGCCAGCCGGTGACGATAAAGGTTGACGCGCTCGACGGCGCCGAGCTGCGCGGGAGAGTCGAGAGCTTCTCTCCCGGGACAGGGGCGCAGTTTTCGCTGCTGCCGCCCGAGAATGCGACCGGCAACTTCACCAAGATCGTCCAGCGTGTGCCCGTGCGGATCAGTATCGAGGCCGGTCCGGAAGCGCGCAATGTCTTGCGTCCCGGACTTTCGGTGGAGGTCACGGTTGATACGGTAAGTGCCAAAGGGAGCCGAAAGCGGATTGAGGAGGAATCCGAGCGCTTGAGTCGCGATGACATGCGGAAGCGACCGTGACGGTTGCTCGACGTGCCGGCGCGCGCGATTGGATAGCCGTGGCTGCGGGAACCATTGGATCGTTCATGGCCCTGCTGGACATATCGATCGTGAACGCCGCCTTGCCGACCATTCAGGGCGAGATCGGCGCAAGCGGAACCGAGGGGACCTGGGTCGCCACGTCTTACCTGGTCGCGGAAATCGTGATGATCCCGCTCAGCCCGTTTCTCGTCCGGTTGTTCGGCTTGCGCAATTTCCTGCTCGGGGCGGCCGTCTCCTTTACGGCCTTCTCGGTGGTCTGCGGACTGTCGACGACATTGCCGATGATGATCGCCGGGCGCGTGGGTCAGGGTTTCACGGGCGGCGCCCTGATCCCGACCGCGATGACGATTATCGCGACCCGCCTTCCGCCCTCGCAGCAACCGATCGGGACAGCGGCATTTGGCGGTACTGCGATATTGGGGCCGGTGCTGGGGCCGATTATCGGCGGCTGGCTGACCGACAATTACAGCTGGCACTATGCATTCTTTCTGAACGTGCCCGTCTGCGCTGGCCTTGCCCTGCTGCTTCTGTTCGGACTTGATCACGAGCGCCTGCGCATTGGTGAGCTGCGCCGGGCAGACTGGCTTGGGATCACCGGCCTCGTGGTTGGACTGGGATCGCTCACCGTGATGCTCGAAGAAGGTCAGCGCGAGATGTGGTTCGAATCTGCGATGATCGTGAAGCTCGCCATCGCTACGGTATTCGGTTTCGCGCTAATCACGGTTGGACAGCTGCGCGCCGAGAGCCCGGTGCTCAAGCTCAGGCTGATCTTCAGCCGGGCTTTCGGCAGTGTGTTCATTCTCAGCTTGGTGATCGGCGTCGTGCTTTACGGCGTGACGTTCCTGATTCCCCAATTCCTCGCGATCAATGCCGACTATAGCGCACTGCAATCCGGCCAGGTCGTCTTCATTTCCGGGGTCCCGGCGCTACTCATGATGCCATTCCTGCCCTTGGCGTTCAAATATCTGGACGTGCGGCTCGCCGTCACTCTGGGTATGGTGCTCATCGGCGCGAGCTGCGCAATGGACTGGGATCTCACGACGCAATCGTCGGGCGGAGACATGACCAGCTCGCAGTTCGTTCGCGGGTTCGGCCAGATTTTCGCAATGATGTTTCTGAATCAGGCAGCCATCAGCGCCGTATCGCCGGAGGACGCAGGCGACGCATCCGCGCTGTTCAACGCCGGGCGAAACCTTGGCGGCTCGATCGGACTGGCGCTGATGGCGACTCTGCAGGACCGTCAGACGTTCATCCACTTTCACCGGCTGGGCGAGATGGTCTCGGCTAACGCCGTCACGACCCAAGATTGGTTTGCGCGCGTCGCGGCCGGCCCGGCCGGTGAGGCGGGCGCCTACCGGCAACTTGCCGGCGAGATGCTCCGGCAGGCAACCGTAATGGCCTATAACGACTTGTTCTTCGCGCTTGGCGTAGCGATCGCAATCACCACGCCGCTTGCCTTGTTTCTCCGCCCAATTCCCTCCGGCACGCAGATGGCGATGCACTGATGATGACTCGAAAGACGCTCCTGATCCCATTGTTGCTCGCCGGTTGCACCGTCGGCCCCGACTATGGCGGTCCCCGCCCGGTTGCGAACGCCGAACGTAACGGAACCCAGTTTCGCCGCGCCGATCCGTCACAGACCGTTCCACGGCCGCCGCTGGCGCGTTGGTGGACCTCACTCAACGATACTCTGTTATCAGGTCTGATCGACCGCGCCCTGACGGCAAGCCCCGACATCGCGATCGCAGAGGCACGCATCCGCAAGGCGCGCGCCACGGTTCGCGAGCAGAGCGCGAACCAGCTTCCAAGCGTGTCTGCAACCGGGACGGCAATCGTCGCAGACCTGCCCGCGGGATCGCTGGCGCTACCATCGCAAGGCCAGCAGTCCGATCGGATCAGCGCGGAATTCTACAATGTCGGCCTCGACGCATCGTGGGAGATCGACCTGTTCGGTGGCCGTCGGCGCGCCGCAGAGGGTGCCAACGCGCAGGCCGCAGCGGCGGTGGCAGACCTGGCCGATGTACAGGTGCGACTGTCGGCGGAAGTGGCGAGCAACTACGTCACATTGCGCGAGCTGCAGCAACGACTGGTTCTTGCTCGGCGTTCGGCCGAGTTACTGGCCCAGTCGCTCGCGCTTGTCGAGCAGCGCGAGCGGCAAGGGGCGTCGTCTCGTGACGACGTGGTGCGACTGCGCACGGAACTCAGCCGTACCCAAGGCGCACTACTCCCACTGGAGGGGCAGATTGCCGTCACGCTCGACCAGCTGGCTTTCCTGACAGGCGACGAGCCCGGCGCGCATGATGCGGCCCTATCGGCCCCGGCGGCAATGCCGACGATTCCGGCCAGCGTCCCGATCGGCGACCCGGCGGCAATGTTGCGCCGAAGGCCGGACATACGAGCGGCGGAGCGAAGACTGGCCGCCGCGACCTCTCAGATCGGCGTCAGCGTTGCCCGCCAGTTTCCGTCCATCAGCATCATGGGAATCATCGGTCTGGGCGGCCCGAATATCGCGGACGTGGCGGATACCGGCAATGTGTCCACGCTGCTGCTGCCGCGGATCAATTGGAGCTTCCTTGACTTTGGTCGCAACCGGGCAAGGGTCGATCAGTCTCGTGCCGATCGCGACGAAGCCGAGGCGCAATATCGGAAGGCCGTACTGGCGGCTTTGACTGATGCCGAGACCAGTCTGTCGCGGTTCGGCAATCAACGGGATAATTTGTTGTCTGCTTTCCGCACCGCCGAAGGCGCCCGCCAGTCTGCTCGCTTTGCGGCGCAACGGTTCGATCGCGGCGCGGTGCCCCTGACCGTCTCGCTCGATGCAGAACGGACGGCCTTGGCGGCATCCCAGTCTTCGATCGCCGCGCAGGGCGAACTTACTCGGGCATTCATCGCGCTTCAAAAGGCGTTGGGGTTGGGATGGGGGCCTCCTACAACCTAACGATACGACGCAGGCAGAACTCTGGCCCAGGTGTCGGTCTTGTTTGTAGCCGAAGCTATCGAACGACGGCGTTGAGCGAGACAAGGGGCGTGACGCCACTTGGCGTCACGCTAATCGATAGTCGCTATTTCCGCATGCGCTTTGACCAGCGAGAGCAAGGGGGCTGTTGAGATCATGCCGCGTCGGATGCGCTGATGCCCGATTGGGCTTTTCGCCAAGCCGACAAGGCATCCGCGGAGTAGACTATTCTTCGACCGATTTTGCGAAACGCTGGCCCCGTTCCCATCCAGCGGTAGGTTTGCATCGTTCCGACCGTGAAGCCCAGAACGGCAGCGGCCGCGCGAGTGTCGAGCCACTTCGTGCGGATCACGGCACCGAGCACCGGATCGACGACCGGTAGCGGCGGGCTCGCACCCTGTGCCCAATAGTCCGCGAACGCCTCGCTCTCCACGGTGTCGTTGGCGGCAAGCACTTCGAGGCCCTCGCCGAGGCACCGGGCGATCTCGTCCGATATCCGCTCTGCCGCGCTCTTGAGCGGATGATCGGAAAGGTGGGTGTAGCGTTCGGTAGTCTTTGCACTGCGGTGCCCGAGCAGAGCACCGATGATCAGCATGCTGTCCCCGGTTGCAGCCCCGATCGAGGCGAAGCTGTGCCGCAAGTCATGGATACGAACGTCCTCGAGGCCCGCGGTCTTTCGGATCCGGACCCAGACCGCCTGGAGGTCGGTGACATGGGTGCCGTCCTTCTTGCCGGGCAGCAGATAGGGATTGCCTCCGACGGTCGGCACCATGGCAATGATCCGCATCGCCGGCCCGCCAAGATGGACGATCTTGGCGCCGGTTTTGGAGTCGGGCAGCCGCAGGCAACGGTGATAGCGGTCGATATAGCTGTGCTTGAGTTTCAAGATTTCGCTCTTGCGGCAGCCGGTGAGCACGAGCAGCCGCAGCGCCGCAATCGCATATTGGCTCTCTACGCCGAGCGACGCGGCGGCGGCCAGTGCTTCGCCGAGCCGGGCCAGTTCGGCCGGCGACAAAAACCGCTCCATCTTTTTGCCTGGAAATTTCCGCACGCCTATCGCGGGATTGTCGGGCCGCAACTTTCGTTCCACCGCAACACCCAGCATCGCGCTGATCGTGGTCACGCATTGGCTCGCGGCGCCTTTGCCGCCGCGCACCCGCGACAATCGGCGAAGCCCCTTCTTGAGCGTTCGCGCGGTCTTGCCGGCCGCAATGTCGCGCAGCATTTGCTCGATGTCAGTGCGCTCGATCTTCGACACACGCCGCTTGCCGAGCAGCGGCAAGATATGATTCTCGATATTGTTGCGCGCCTGCCGGACCGAACTCTCCTTGGCGGTAAAGAGAGTCTCGTCCAAATAGATCTCGCTCAAATCCTTGATCGTCATTTCTTTACGTTCTGCGATCTTTTCTTGCTGCGGATCGACCCCGTCTACTACTTTACCTAACAGACTCTGAGCTTCGGTGCGCGCGGTTTCTGGGGTCCAGGGCGAGCCGTGGGGGCCGATTTTGAAGCGGCGCTGACGACCTTCGATCCGGTACTGAAGGACATAGACGAGCTTGCCCACGGGCGAGATTCTTATCCCGAAACCAATGACATCACTGTCCCACAGGAATCGGTCGCTCCCGTCCGCGGACAGAGCGTCGACGACCCGCTTCGTGATTCGAACGCGCTCGGCAGCCATGCTATACTACTCCAGCCCGACCTCAGCCTTCCTGCAGCGTCCGAAATTTGGAAGCAGATTGGAAGCAAGAGGTCGAATATCGTGGGCTGAAGTCTCGTGTTCTAGGCAACAGTAGTCAAGCAGAAATGGCAGAAATCGTAGGATTGGAAAGATTAGCGCAAGTAAAAAAGCGTCTTGGTAAGGCTGAGGTCGTGAGTTCAATCCTCACCGGCAGCACCATTTTCCCCAATCCTGTCTGACGGTTGCGGGGCCGTGTGTGCGGCACGCGGGGAACCGCTTGGCCCTCCACTCATTGATGCGCGGCATCAACAGGAGGATTACCAAATGAAATCGATGTTCAAGGCGGCGCTGGCCGGTGCCGGACTGGTTGCGCTGGCGGCGTGCGGCGGCGCGGATGATCGCGCGGCGGACAATGTCGAGGCCAATGCCGAGGCGATGGCCGACAATCTCGAGGATCAGGCCGACATGGCCCCCAATGAGACGATGGAAGAGGCGCTGGAGCAGCAGGCCGACAATGTCGAGGACGCAGGCGAGGCCAAGGCCGAAGCGATCGACGATTCCGACGACGCGCGGATGGAAAACCGCGCAAACTGATCGAGCGGGGCGATTACTGAAGCCGCTTCTTCGCGTTTCAGTTCGATTTCTTCAACCACCATATGGGCGGCATAGCTTCACAGGATGCCGCCCATGTCGCGCGATCTGACCAAGACGTTCACCTATCTGTCGATCCACCTGACGGTCGGGTTCAGCGTTGCCTATGCCTTTACCGGATCGGTCACGCTGGCTGGCGGGATCGCGCTGATCGAGCCGTGCATCAACGCGGTCGCTTTCTTCTTTCACGAGCGGGCGTGGCAGCGGTTCGATGCACGGCGCGCAATGAGCGGGCGGATTGCGATAGCCTGAGCTTGCGTCCGGAGCATCACGGGCGCACTCTGACACCGGTAACCCTTCCCGGAGTATCGCGATGCGCTTCCTTGCCCTGCCCCTGATCGCACTGGCCGCATGCTCGCCCGCCGACAACGACGCGGCACCGGCCAATGGCGTTCTGGCCGAGGGCCCGGAGGCGGTGATCAGCAATGTTGCAGCGACCGAGCTGCCCGCCGGGATCGCCGAACTGGCCGAAGCGACGGTGCCGGGGATGCGGATCGCAGAAGCCGAGCGCAAGGACCGCGACGGGCGCACCTATTATGATGTCGAGGGCACGCGGCCCGATGGCAGCGAGGTCGAGATCGACATGCTGGTTCAGCCCGACGGGTCGCTCAAGGCGGTCGAGGTGCAGCGCGATATCGCCTGGGCGCAGGCCCCTGCCCCGGTCCGCGCCGCCGCCGCCGCGACCGCCGATGCCTTTACGCCCGAGCGCGTGATCGAGAGCCGGCAGGTGGAGGACGGACGGATCCTCTATGAGCTGTTCGCGCCGGGCAAGCCCAAGGAACCGGCGATGGAAATCGCATGGGCCAGCGGGAAGGCGACGCTGCTGACCGAACGCGCGGTGCACTGAGCGCGTTATTTTCCCCCGGCGGCCGTGTCGAGATCGCCCTCGATCCCGCGCTTGATCTCGCCGCGTTGCGTCGCGGCGCTGCGCATTGGGGCGGCGGCGTAGAGGCCGCGCAGATAGCCCAGATCCCATTTGGTCAGCGTCACCGGCACTTCGGCATCGTCGGGCGCGTCGAGGATGGTGAGGATCGTGGGTGCGGACACGCCCTTCACCTTTTCAGGATCGGTCTGCGCCAATGTCCGCATCGCGGCATAATCGGCGATCTGGGTCGGACTGAGGCCGACCACCGAGTCGAGCTGAATCACCACCACCGCGGCGATGAAGATCGGGCGCATCGTGCTGCTCGTCCGCGACGGGGGTAGCGGCGAGTTGAGTTCGTACTGGCTGGTGTCGGCATTATACGCGACCGGCGTTCCGCTACGGTCGAGGCGGCCTTCCAGATGCCAGGCGGTCGCCGGGCCGGCCTGTTTCGGGGTGCGGATCGGCATGCCATAGGCGTCGCGGAAATAGACGGGGTGCGCCTTTTCAAGCGCGGCGACCATCGCCTCCTTGTCCGCAGCGAAGATGACCAGCGCGTTGGGCTTGCAATCGGCCTTGTCCGACACCGCGATCCCCGCCGCCTTGGCAACCACCCGCATCCGCGCCGCAATCTCTGCATTGCGCGCCGCGCTCAGGCCCACGGCACCGGGGCAGACCGTGGTGCGATCAAACCGCGCCATCGGGTCGCGTCCCGGCACATTGGCGAGCGCGCGGACATAGTCGCGGATCTGCTTGTCGCGCTGCTCGCGGGCGGTGATGACGACATCGGCCTGATCCGCAGCCTGCTGCCCAAGGGCGGGGGCGGCGAGGGCGCAGAGGGTGGCGGCGGTGACAAGGAGGGTACGCATCCGGGATACTCGATCGTTGCAGCGCCGGTGTATCACTGAAGCAAGACACTTTCAAGACGGGGGCAGCGCGCGGAAGTTTACACTGGCTTTACACTATCGCGCATCCCCGCCGCGGCGTTGGCGGGGGCGTGGGCGTGGGTCGCGGTTGCTGAACGGGTCGATCGCATAGCATTCGTCGGCGAACTCGGCATCGGTGAGCGTGCCGCCGGCATCACGCTTGGCGAGAGCGGCGCGGCCGCGGGCGTCGCGCGCGGCGGCCTCTTGCGCGGTGCGTTGGTCGGGCGTCGCGGATGGCGCCTGTTCGCTGAGAAAGTGCGGGAGCTGTCCGTCGGCGATGTCGGCGAGCGCCAGTTCGTCAGCGAGGGTTTCGGGGTCGAGCAGCTGTTCGGGCGGCGCGGGGAGCGCAGGCTCCATCGCGCGCAACGTGGCGTCGAGCGTGGCCGGTTCGGGCGCGGACGCGGGCGGCGCGGCTGTGCGGTCGCGGCCATAGCGATCGGGCTTCAGATGGCTGAGCAGATATTTGAGCAGGCGGTTGTCATGGACCAGCCGGGTCGCGACGACATTGCCGTCGCGGTCCAGCACCTCCTGCTCCGTCCCCTCGATCGCGCGTTCGAAGGCGATATCCTCGATCAACCCGGCCGCCTGATGCCGCGCGGCGTCCCAGGCGCGGGCGAAGGCGGCGCCATGCGGGGCGCGACGCAGCTGATAGGCGCTGACGCGCGACATGCCGACCGCATGCGCCGCGACGTTGACCAGGCCGGTATCGGCGAGCGTTTCGATGAAGCGCCGCTGTTTCTCCGGCGTCCAGCCATCGTTGCGTGGACGGCGGCGGACCGGAACCCAGCGATAGTCGGCGGGGTCGTAAGCGGGCGCCGCGTCGGGCATGCGCGTGAGCGCGGTGCCGGGGTCGTCGGGTTGCGCCGGTCGGGGATCGGGCCGGAGCGTCGCCGGGTCGGGCGCGGGGGCGTGCGGTGCCGGGGCGAAGGGGTGCGGATCGTGCTTCATCCGACAGGGTGAAGCGGATTTGGCGCGTGTAGGACAGGGGGTGGCGGGGCGTGTTGGATGGATTGCGGGCGGGGTGTGGCGTGGGGGCATCCATCAGGAGATGGCGGACTTTGACATTGGACAGATTGTTGTCCATATTCGCTGCATGCAGAGTGTCAGCTATTCCGAAGCGCGTGAGAATCTGAAGGCGATGATCGACAAGGTCGTCGCCGACCGCGCGCCCCTGGCCATCACCCGACAGCGCGGCGAGGGCGCGGTGCTGATTTCGGAGAGTGAATGGGCGTCGATCGAGGAGACGCTGTATTTGCTACGCTCGCCCAAGAATGCCGAGCGACTGCTGGAGGCAGTGCGCGGGTTCGAGGCGGGCGAGGCGAAGGGCATCGACTTTCCGTGAACGTGACGTTCTGGCCAACGGCGTGGGAAGATTACCGCCACTGGCAGGAGCATGATGCGCGGATGCTGGAAAAGCTGAACGGCCTGATCGAGGAATGCCGGCGGCACCCGTTCAAGGGGACCGGCAAGCCCGAGCCGCTGGGCGGCAATTTGTCAGGCTGGTGGTCGCGGCGGATCAATCAGGAGCATCGGCTGGTGTACCGCGTGGCCGGGAGCGGAAAGGATCAGACGCTGCAGGTGGCGCAGTGTCGGTATCATTATTGAGGTAGGCGTTGCGCCCCGGAAGTCCCCGTGGATATTGTATCCCCGGAATTCCGCTGGGGAAGTTTCTTCTTTGTTCGCTTGAACAAATCACGTACGCTTCAGTCACCGACCGACTCGCTCGGATCGATAACGTGACGGGAGGCGCCTATTCGACAGCAATAGCCAACGCTTTCACCGCACAGAAGGTACGCGACTGACTAACGGATGCTGCTTAAGGCAAGGCCCAAGTACGGACACGCAGGGCGGGGTAACAAACGCTTGAAACCAGAACGGAAACCTCTTCATCAATAATCCTATTACGCGCAGTCTCAGATCGGATGTGCTTGGCCGATCTCTGTAAGGAGTAGGCCCATGGAGCAGCCAGAATGGTTCCTTCACATGGATAACCGTTGGATGTGGCGCTGGTATATTACCGGTAGTCGCGGCCAGCCGTTGGCCATGTCGAAGAACAGCTTTTTCACCCGTGAAGAAGCTGTCCGGAACGTCGAAGCTGCCCGGTTGGCCGTGATCGGCCTCTAGGGCAATCTAACCGAAAGCGAGTCGGTTGGGGACAGGCGGCATCTCGATGCCGCCTGTTTCTTTTGGATTCGGACCCGTGCCAAGGTTTCGTACTGAAAGTTATCCGGCTGGAGCGTGGCCGTAAAACTCGACTATCTCCGTTAACCGCTGGATGCTGATCCCCTGCTCCTGATCGATTGCCAGGCGGTGGTCCGGGTTTGCAACACGCAACGTGGGGCGCTGGCGGTCTGGCTGGGGGTAGACGTGGACACCCTCTGGATCGGTGTCGATATAGGTTTCGAGCTGGTTGCACAGCCAGCCGGTCCACGGTCCCCAGTCAGCGAAATCGGCGTTGTCGAAGCCGTCGAGATATTTCTCGAAGTTCGTGCGCGACAACGTGGACCAGCACCCGAAGCCGAACTTCTCCGCCTGTCCGTGAACCGGAATTTCCAGCACGGCGCGGACGAAGAAATAACGACCGTCCATCACGCAAAAGTCTTCCGACAGGAAATCGCCGTCCAGCCGCACGGCGCTGTTGGGTTCCTGTATTCGCTCATGCGGCCAAGGGTCCGGCGCGAGGGCGGCGAGATCCATCATCCCCTGATGAACCTCGCCACACCCTGCACAGGTCCAGCTTCCGGCGAATGGATTTGCGGGCTTTGCGCGGCGCAACCAGCTCATGCGCTAAGCTAGTCCCACACGCCGCGCCGGATCAATCGTGCTCACGGCCGCCCGCACCCAGATACAGCTCCCGGCCCATTTCGTCATACACCCGGCTCATCTGCGCCATGCCTTCTTCCGCTTCTTCGAGCGTGGGCGTGGCCGCACTGCCCCTCTCCCCGGCCCTCTCCCCTGAAGGGGAGAGGGGGGTGGCGGCGAGGAAGCTTTCGGCGCCCTGATTCTGCTTCGCCGCGAAGTCGCGGACTTCCTGCGTGATCTTCATCGAGCAGAATTTCGGGCCGCACATCGAGCAGAAATGGGCGGTCTTGGCGCCTTCGGCTGGCAGCGTCTGGTCGTGATATTGCTCGGCCGTGTCGGGGTCGAGCGACAGGTTGAACTGGTCGCGCCAGCGGAATTCGAAGCGCGCGCGGCTGAGGGCGTCGTCGCGGACCTTGGCGGCGGGGTGGCCCTTGGCGAGGTCGGCGGCGTGGGCGGCTAGCTTGTAAGTTACCACGCCGACCTTGACGTCGTCGCGGTCGGGGAGGCCGAGATGCTCCTTGGGCGTGACGTAGCAGAGCATCGCGGTGCCGTACCAGCCGATCATCGCGGCGCCGATGCCGCTGGTGATATGGTCATAGCCGGGCGCGATGTCGGTGGTGAGCGGGCCGAGCGTGTAGAAGGGGGCTTCGCCGCACGCCTGCAGCTGCTTGTCCATATTCTCCTTGATCTTGTGCATCGGCACATGGCCGGGGCCTTCGATCATCACCTGAACATCCTGTTCCCAGGCGCGCTTGGTCAGTTCGCCGAGCGTGTAGAGTTCGGCGAACTGCGCTTCGTCATTCGCGTCGGCGATGGAGCCGGGGCGCAGGCCGTCACCGAGGCTGTAGGCGATGTCATACGCCTTCATGATCTCCGTAATCTCGTCGAACTTCTCGTAGAGGAAGCTTTCGCGGTGATGCGCCAGGCACCATTTGGCCATGATGCTGCCGCCGCGTGAGACGATGCCGGTCACGCGCTTGGCGGTCAGCGGGATATAGGGCAGGCGCACGCCGGCGTGGATGGTGAAATAGTCGACGCCCTGCTCCGCCTGTTCGATCAGCGTGTCGCGGAAGATTTCCCAGGTGAGGTCTTCGGCGATGCCGCCGACTTTCTCGAGCGCCTGATAGATCGGGACGGTGCCGACCGGCACGGGCGAGTTGCGCAGGATCCATTCGCGGGTGTCGTGGATGTTGCGGCCGGTGCTGAGGTCCATGATCGTGTCGGCGCCCCAGCGGATCGCCCAGACCATCTTGTCGACCTCTTGCGCCACGTTCGACGCGACGGCGGAGTTGCCGATATTGGCGTTGATCTTGACCAGGAAGTTGCGGCCGATCGCCATCGGCTCGCTTTCGGGGTGGTTGATGTTGTTGGGGATGATCGCGCGGCCACGGGCGACCTCGTCCCGGACGAATTCGGGAGTGACGTAGTCGGGGATCGACGCGCCCCAGCTTTCGCCGTCGCGGACATATTCGGCGAGCATCTGGCGGCCGAGATTCTCGCGGGTTGCGACATATTCCATTTCGGGCGTGACGATGCCGCGCCGGGCATAGTGCATCTGGCTGACGTTCATGCCGGGCTTGGCGCGGAGCACTTTCTTGCGCACGTTCGGGAAGGGCTGGACCCCGCCGCTGCGGTCGGGGCCGAGCTGGCCGTTATCTTCCGGGCGCACCTCGCGCTGGGTCACTTCCTCGACATCGCCACGTTCGCGGATCCAGTCGCGGCGGAGCTCCTGAAGCCCGGCCATGATGTCGATGCGGGCATTGGGGTCGGTATAGGGGCCGCTGGTGTCATAGACGCGGACCGGGGGCTCGCCCGACGAGGGTTCGAGATGGATTTCGCGCATCGCCACCTTGCGGGGGCCGACATGGATCTTCGTCGATCCGCGGATGGCGCCGGTGGTGACGGCGAGTTCGGTCTTTGCGGGGATGTCGGCCATGATGTTCCTCTCCAGGTGGAGGAAACGGACCATGGGTGCGGGCCGCTCCCTCCCTACGCCGGTGTCAACCGGATCAGGTTCAGCGGGTCGAAGGCTCCTGCCCTCCTCTCAAGCGCGGAACGGCGCTCCCCCGGGGATGGGGCGGGTTGTAGGGGGTGTCGGGGAGAAGGTCCAGCGGGCTATTCGGGAACGGGTCCGAACACCTCGTCCCCGAAGATCAGCTCGGTGCGGTTGGCGTCCACCTGTCCCCATGGCGCAAGCGCTCCAGTGGATTCGACCTCCCACACCGAGCCGTGCTGGCGCAGAGTCAGCGTCAGTCCGTCGATCGTGGTCGCCGCACCCGAGCGGAGCGGAATCCTGTGGGTGCCGAGGGTATGGAAGGCCGTGTCGGGCAATCCCTTCACATCGAGTGGTGCGGCGGCGCTGGTCTGTTTGACCATACGCTCCACCGAGATCTGCATGCCATCCGCATCGAGCTTCACGACGCGGAGCCGCCGGATCGCGATCAAGGCAGGGAAATGGGGATCGACTACGCCCGGTGCGATCGGCTCAAGCTCCACGGGCGCGATTGCGACGTCGCGGGGCTGAGCGCGCGCAGGATAATAGGGCAGGAACCGTGCGGTCCGGTAGCGCCCATCAGCGTCGCGGCCGTGCAGGCAGATGACCGGAAAGATGTTCCCCGCCGCATCCTGGGCCGGCGTGTAGGGCTTGTACGGCACTTTGCGGGCGCACGGCCGGCTCCCGTCCGCCGCATCGGTAAGGTGCAGGAAGCGCGTCTCCGCCTCCAGGGTCGTGTTGAACGGGGCACCGATCGCGATCGGCGCGGCCACACGCCATCGCCTTTGTTCAATCCGCACCTGTTGCTGCGCCAGAACCGCCCCCGGCGCGACATCACGGGTTGCGGTGGGAGTCTGCGGCTGTTCCACCGCCTCACCGAACTCGATATAGCCAAAGGATCGGCGCGATTTGCTGGTCTCGCGCCGGATCATCGCACCCTTTGCAAACCCCATTTTCGCGAATTGCTCCGGCGTCACGCCGAGCGACTCCGGCGTGGCAAGGACCAATTCTCCATCCTCCGCTTGTTGGGCGATGGCGGTGGTGGACAGGGCAAGCAGCAGAGCAGCGGCGGCGGACAGGGGATAGCGCATGGCACCACCGTAGCGGCCCCCGCGCCTGATCGGCAAGCCGGCCGCCGCAACCATCAGAAGGTTAGCGCCAGCCCTGCCCCCGCCGTCCACTGGTGGCGCGATCCGGCGATGGCGACGAGGGGCGAATCCGCGACGTCGCCGACCAGCTTCTTGTAGGTGCCGCCCGCGATCAGGGCGAGGCCCTTGGTCAGGTTGCCGGTGAGCGAATGGGTGAACATGCCGCCGAAGCTGATGTCCTTCTGCCCGCCCTCCGGCGTGTAGGTCGGCAGGCCGCTCGCGAGGCTGCCGGCCGGGGTGACGCCGAAATAGGTGCGGGCGTAGCGGTCGCCGACGATCTCTGCGCTGGCGAACAGGGTGACCAGCGCCTTGGTGCTGAGCGGCGTGGTGTAATTGACCGACGGCGTCCACACGCCGCTGCGGTGGATGCGGGTCACGTCGTGGCGATAGCTGACGCTGACCGACAGCGTGTCAAAATCGTGCAGGATGCCGGTCTTGGCGATGGCGCCATAGCCGCCGACCTCGACCGCGGTGTCGATCTCACCCAGTGCGCGGACCCGGGGATCTTCGATCGCGTCGCGGTTGGTGCGGTTCAAGTTGATCACCGCGACCGGGCCGAGCTGGAGGTTCCAGTCCTTGCCCGCGACATCAGGGATCAGGTCGAGGCTGGCGCGGTTGCCGAGCACGGTGAAGCTCATCCCCGCCACGGTGCCGTTGGCGGCGGGCGCGGGCACCCAGCGATTATCGTCAGACCCCTCATAATCGGGCAGCCACACGCCGCCCGCCGCGACGGTCAGGCGCGCGCGGGCTTCCTGTGCGACCTCAGCCTGTTCGGGGGTGGGCGCATCGTCCTGTGCGAGCGCAGGGGTGGCGAAGGTGGCCGCGAGAAGCGCGGGGACGAAGAGACGCATACGAGGTGTTCCCTGAAACTGTTTCAGGGGCGCAACGCTGCACTGCGGAAATGGATGCGTGAAGCGACCAAACAGCGCCGATTATCCGGCGATCACAGCATATATTTCATCTTCACCTGCTGCTTCGCGCCGTCGAGCGGGAAGCTGGCGGAGGTGAATTTGGGCGGGCCGAAGGTGATGGTGGGGTTGCGGCTGAAGCCGAAGCCTTCCTTGGGAATGCCCATCATCGTGTCGAGCTTCTTGTTGCTGTTCGCGTCGTGGATCACCGCGACGGCATAGGTGGCGCTGGCCAGCCCTTCAAAGCTGGTTGCCGGGTGCGCCGCCGAAATGGTGCGCGAGATGGCGCGGGGGTCGTCGCGGCAATCGGGGAAGCTGTCGGGCCGGGCGGTCAGGCAGATCTGCAGCACGCCCTTGGCATTGCGCAAATTGGTGATTTCAAGGTCGAAGCTGCCCACCGGCGAGGCCGCCGGGAGCAGCAGCAACGCTGCGGGCAGCAGCGCGCGCATGTGATTTTTCGAAATCGCCGATCCCCCGGTCGGTGCCGCACAACCGGTCCCAGAAACGAAAATAGAGACCATAGTTGCACCCATATTGCTCATGGTGCCGCTGATGATGGCTCGCGGTGATCAACCACGCGCCCAGTGGCCCCCGCCACATCATCCGCGGGAACACCTCCCACCCCATGTGATTGGTTACACCCATAAGGGTCATGATTCCAAGCACCAACGCCAATGCGCCGACATGAATGGGAATCGCGAAGACCAGTGCCGGGATCACCACCGCGCCGGTCAGCGCCTCAATCGGGTGGAAGCTCATCGCGGCCCAGGCGGTGGGCGGGCGGCTGTCGTGATGCACGGCATGCGCGATGCGGAACCAACGCGGCTGATGCATCCAGCGATGCGTCCAGTAAAACCAAGTGTCGTGCACGAAGAGATAGAGGAAGACCGACAGCGGCAGATACCAGAGCGGATAGGCCGAGACATCGGTGTAGATCCGCGTCCAGCCCAGATTCTGCCACCCCCAGGCGACCACGCCGGCCGGGATGCCATAGATGGCTGCGCTGGCGAGGCTCCACAGCAGCTCGCGCCGCATCTGGCGGTCGAGCCCCGCATAAAGCCCCGGATGCCGGACACGCGTTGCCCAGGCGAAGGCGCCCGAGACGATCAGATAGCGCACCCCGACGATCAGCGTCATCGCGAGTGCCGACAAGAGGATGGCGAGCCACATGCAGCCGCTCTACATGAAAGTCGTGCCCGCCAACAAACGGAGAAACCCGTAATTTCGCCCGTCATTACCCGCTTCGCGCCCAGTCCCACAGGACGGTTGCATATGGGCCATGCCTTTTCGGCGATTGCGGCGCATGATTTCGCGCGGGCGCGGGGTGGCGCGTTCCTGCTGCGGATCGAGGATATCGACGGGACGCGCAGCCGGGCGGAGCATGTCGAGACGATCCTGGCGGACCTGCGCTGGCTGGGGCTGGAATGGGATGGCGATGTGCTGTTCCAGTCAGCGCGGCTCGATGCCTATCAGGCGGCGCTGGACGATCTGCGCGAACGCGGCCTGATCTATCCGTGTTTCTGCACCCGTGCCGATATCGCCGCGAGCGCGCGTGCGCCGCACGGGCCGGAGGGGTTGGTGTATCCGGGGACGTGTCGAGGGTTGGTTGGGTCGGATTTGACGAAGCCGCATTGCTGGCGGCTGGATATGGGGGCGGCGCTGGATACCTTCACATCATCACTGTCCTTCACCGACTCGCGCTTCGGCACAATCGCCGCCGACCCGGCCGCGCATGGCGATGTCGTGTTGGCGCGCAAAGATGCGCCGGCGTCCTATCACCTCGCCGTCACGATCGACGATGCGGCGCAAGGCGTCACCGATGTGGTGCGGGGCGAGGATTTGCTGCCCGCGACGCATGTCCATCGCTTGCTGCAGGAACTGCTCGGACTGCCCGTGCCGCGCTATCACCACCACCGGCTGCTGACCGGGCCGGATGGCGAGCGATTGGCCAAGCGTCATGGCGCGCCGACGCTGGCGGCGCTGCGCGAAACCGGGGTCGATGGGCGGGCGCTGGCGGATGCGTTGCGGCGGGGCGAGGTTCCGGTTGGAATCGGCGCGGCGAAGGACTAGATTAGCGTCATGCAGCTCTTTCTGGTCCTTCTGCTCGTCGCCGCAATGCTGGCCACCGTCTTCGCCCTGATCAAGGGGATCGTCGCGTTCCTGCGCACGACCGAAGCGGAACTCAAATCGGGCGAAGGACCGAGCGCGTCGGCCCTGAAATCGAACAAGGCGATGCAGCAGCGCATCCTGTTTCAGGGGATCGCGATTGCGATCGTCGCGCTGCTTCTGTTGATGGCGAGCGGAAAATAAGGCGCGAGCCGCGCCGATGGTCAAGCTCAACAAGATTTATACCCGTACGGGCGACGACGGCACCACCGGGCTCGTCGACGGATCGCGTGTTGCCAAGCATGACGCCCGCCTTGCCGCGATGGGCGATGTCGATGAGGCGAATAGCGCGATCGGCGTGGCGATTGCGGCGATCGGGACGGGCCATCCTGCGCCGCTGTTGACTACCGTGCAGAACGACCTGTTCGATTTGGGCGCGGACCTCGCCACACCGGGCGAGAATTTCGAGCCGGACGAAATGACGCTACGCATCGTGGCAGCGCAGGTCGCGCGGCTGGAGGCGGCGATCGACTTGGCCAATGGCGCATTGCCGCCGCTGACCAGCTTCATCCTGCCGGGCGGATCGGCGGCATCGGCGGCGATCCATCTCGCGCGCGCGATCGTCCGCCGGGCCGAGCGCAGCGCGACCGCGGCGGCGAGCATCATGCCGGTCAATCCGCAGGCGGTGATTTATCTCAACCGTCTGTCCGACCTGCTGTTCGTGCTTGCGCGCGAAATGAACCAATCGGCGGGTGGCGACGTTTTGTGGACGCCGGGGGCGCATCGCTGAGCTGAGGATTTGACCCTCGTCGCGTTTCGGGTTAGGAGAACGAAATGCGAACGAAGGCGATGCCCGCCGCGTGCTGCACAACGCTTGAAGCGCGGTTTCGCGCAGTGCGGGGGCTTTCCGCCGATCTTGTCGCCCCGCTGTCCGACGCCGATGCGAGCGTGCAGTCGATGGACGACGCGTCGCCCGCCAAATGGCATCTGGCGCATACGAGCTGGTTCTTCGAGACCTTTGTGTTGCGCGATTTCGTGAGCGGGTATCGGCTGCACGACGACCGCTTCCCGTTCCTGTTCAACAGCTATTACGAGGCCGAGGGGCAGCGCCATGCGCGGTCGCGGCGCGGTATGGTGACGCGGCCGTCGCTAGCGCAAGTGCTGGACTATCGCGCGGCGGTGGATGCGGCGCTGGTGGCGGCGCTGCCGGAGTTGCCGGAGGCGGCGATGGCGCTGGTGGAGCTGGGCTGTCACCATGAGGAGCAGCATCAGGAATTGCTGCTGACCGACATTCTGCACCTGTTTTCGTGCAATCCGGTCGAGCCGGCGATGTGGCCGGGCGAGCCCAAGGTGCCGGTGGCGATGCCTGGACCGATTGGATGGATCGAAGGTACCGAGGGTGTCGTCGAGATCGGTGCGCAGGGCGATGGCTTTGCGTTCGATTGCGAGGGGCCGCGTCATCGCGTGCTCCTGCACCCGCATGCAATTGCCGACCGCACGGTGACCAATGGCGAATGGGCGGCGTTCATCGCCGATGGCGGCTATCGCGATCCGCGCCACTGGCTGTCCGATGGCTGGGCGTGGGTGCAGCGTGAGGGCATCGACGCGCCGCTCTATTGGGAGCAACGCGATGGTGGCTGGACGCGCTTCGGGCTGGATGGACGCCGCGCGATCGATCCCGCCGCGCCGGTGACGCATGTGAGTTTCTTCGAGGCCGATGCCTATGCCAGCTGGGCCGGCGCGCGGCTGCCGACCGAGGCGGAGTGGGAGGTTGCGGCGGCGGGACATGACCCGGCTGGCGGCAACCAGCTCGACCGCGCCGGACCGGTCGAACCGCGCCCTTCCCCTGCTGGCCCCGCATTGTTCGGCGATGTGTGGGAATGGACCGGCAGCGCCTATCGCCCCTATCCCGGCTTTACCGCCGCCGAGGGCGCGGTCGGCGAATATAATGGCAAGTTCATGAGCGGGCAGTTCATCCTGCGCGGCGGCAGCTGCGCCACGCCGCGCGGCCATGCGCGGGCCAGCTACCGCAACTTCTTTTATCCGCACCAGCGCTGGCAGTTCACCGGCGTGCGCCTGGCAAAGGATCTGTAATGCTCAAGCAGGAAATCGAGGATGGTCAGGCGGGTCTGGCCGACCCGGCGTTTCGCGCCGATGTGCTGAATGGCCTGGCGGCGCGGCCGCGCGCAATTCCGGCGCGCTGGTTCTATGACCGGCGCGGGTCGGAGCTGTTCGAGGAGATCACGCAGCTGCCCGAATATTATCCGACGCGGACCGAAACGGCGTTGCTTGAGCGCGTGTGCCCGGAGGTGGCACGCGAGACCGGCACCGGCGGGGCAGTGATCGAGTTCGGATCGGGATCGTCGGTGAAGACTCCGGTGCTGCTGCGCGCGGTGCGGCCGGCGGCCTATGTGCCGATCGATATTTCGGGCGACTTCCTGCGCGATTCGGCGCGGGAGATCGCGGCGCAGTTTCCGGTGATGGCGGTCGAGCCGGTCGAGGGCGATTTCCTCAAACCGCTCAAGCTGCCCGCCGGGATTGGTGGCCTCGCGCGGCTGGGCTTTTTCCCCGGATCGACGATCGGCAACATGGCGCCGGTCGCGGCGGTGGACTTGCTGCGGACGATGCGGGGATCGCTCGGCGAGGGATCGTCGCTGTTGATCGGGATCGACCGGATCAAGGACCCGGCGGTGCTGGTCCCGGCTTATGACGATGCGGCCGGCGTGACGGCGGCGTTCAATTTGAACTTGCTGGAGCGGATCAATGCCGAACTGGCGGGGACGATTCCGGTCGATGCGTTCGCGCATGTCGCGCGGTGGAACGAGGATCGCGCGCGGATCGAGATGCATCTGGAAGCGACGCGCGCGGTGGCGTTCGAGGTTGACGGGCGCGGCTTTGCGATGGCGGCTGGAGAGACGATCCATACCGAGAACAGCCACAAATATGGCGACCGCGATGCCCGGTTGCTGCTGGCGGCGGGCGGTTGGACGGTGACGCGGGCGTGGAGCGATGAGGCCGGGCTGTTCGGGCTGTATCTGGCCGAGGCGCGGGCGGTGGAGATGGCGCCCTAAGGCTCCACATTCCCGCTCGCGCGCCAGCGGCCGCGCAGCAGCTTTGCCGCGAGGGCGGGAGCGCCGGGGCGGACGAACAGCCAGTCGCGGATCGCGGGACCGGCGTCGGCGCCGATCACGCGCTTGTAACCGCTGTCGCCTGCGCCCCAGTCGACGGTGGTGATGCCGTCCTCGAGCGCACGGACGAGGTTGCGGTAGTAGAGTAGCTTCCCCGGCGAATGCTTGGCGACGGCGGGGTCGTAGCTGTTGGCGATCGCATATTTGAGCGAGCCGGCGTTGAGGTCGAACGAAAAGGCGGTGGGCGCGCCGTCGATGCGCAGCACTGCCGCCCACAGCATATCGGCGATGACGGGATCCTCTGCCGCAGCGCGCCAGAAGGCGCCGTGGCCGGACTCGGTGAACTTGGCATCGCGGCCGTCGGTGCGGTCGGCGATCCAGCTCTTGCGTTCGATCTCTGCCAGCGCGTCGAACGCCGGTGCGGTCCAGTCGCCGCCGCTGACGAAGCTCCACTCAGGTTCGCCATGTTCGGCGAGATGCTTTTCGTGAAAGCGGTTCTTGCGCAGCGTCGAATTGCGCGGCCAAATGCCCTCGGCCTGCAGCGCGGACATGTCGAGCAGGAAGCTTTCGGCGACAAAGCGGTCGAGCGCGACCCAGCCGCGCGTGGCGGCGGCGGCGCGCAGCCCTTTGAGCGCGGGGTCGCCGTCATAGACCGGGCCGATGCGCAGCGCGTTGACGTGGCGCGCGAGCAGGTCGAGCGCGACTTCAAACGCTTCGGTCCCGGCATCCTGCGCGACCGGGACGGAGCGGAACGGCCAGTAGCAGCCGGGCACCTGCACGATGCGGAGCGGCACGGGGCCCGTGGCGACGAGGGGCAATGCGAGCACCGGCACGCCTTCGCGCGCGACCGTCAGCGTGCGGGCTTCACCGCCATAAGCGTGGAGCGCCGCGGCGAACCAGCCATAGCGCAGGAAGCGATGCGTCGGCGCGGCGGAAGCGGCGACGCTGTCGATCGCGCTCGCGAGGCCGTCGCCGATGCTGGCGGTCAGCAGCGGCGGCAGGCGCGTGAAGTCGGCGAGCGGCATCGGCTTCGTCATGCGCGGCGGTCTAGCGCCAAGTCGTTACGAATGGGTGGAAGTGCTTGGCGCGGGCGAAACGTCGCCATAAGCTTCTAACCATGCAGGCCCCCATGATCTCCACCGTTGCCGCGACGATCCAGATATCGATCGCGCCCGTGTTCCTGCTGGCGGGCATCGCCGGTATCTTGAACGTGCTGGTCGGGCGGATGGCGCGGGTGGTGGACCGTGCGCGCAAGCTGGAGCAGCTGCACCCGGTGTCGACCGGCGCGGAGCATGAGCGGCATGTGTGGGAGCTGCGCCTGATCGATCGGCGGCTGTCGGTGATCAACACGTCGATCTGGCTGTGCGTGGCCAGCGCGATCGCGATCTGTCTGGTCGTCGCACTGCTGTTCGGGGCGGAGATCGTCCATCTCGACATCGGTGTGGTCGTGGCGGCGGCGTTCATCGCGTCGATGCTGTTGCTGACGTCGGGGCTGATCGCGTTCCTGTTCGAGGTGCGCCTGTCGGTGCAGGCGGTGCATGTGCGCGAGGAATTGCTGGAACGGGATCGGGCGGGTTAACGCCGCTCCCGCGCCTGTGCCACGGCGCGCTTGAGCGTGGGCAGATCGACCAGACCGGGGACGAGATAGCGGCCGACCAGCATCCCGGGCGTGCCGCTCAGTCCCAGCGTGCGGGCATGGCCGTTGGTGCGATTGAGCAGCGCGTCGATCTCGCCCTTGCGCTGGGCTTGATCGCGCTGCAGCCGGGCCCAGTCCACACCGGCAGCATCGGCGGCCGCGCGAATCTTGGCAGCGTCGATGCGGCCCGATTGCGCGATCAGCGCGCGGTGGAAGGCGAGGTGCTTGCCCTGGAAACTGGCGGCGATGGCGGCACGCGCGGCGGGGACGGAACCGCCGCCGAGGATCGGCCAGTCGCGATAGACCACGCGGACCTTCGCATCGCTCGCCATCAATGCGTCGAGCGTTGGACTGAAGCGACGGCAATAGCCGCACTGATAGTCCGAAAAGACGACGATGGTGACATCATGGCCGCGCGGCGCGACGGTCGGGGCGAGTGGGTCGTTTCGAATCTTCTCACGGATCGCTTCGGCCGCATCGCGGCGGCGCGTGTCGCCGGATTCGGAAACGCCCTCATCCTGCGCGGCGAGGAGCAACGGCGCGACGGACGCGAGTGTGACGGCAGCAAAGAAACGAATCATGCCAGCGCCTTAGCGCAGGCGGGCGGTCATCAGGAAGCGTTCGCGGCTTTGCGCGGCCTTGCGGCGCAATTCGCTGATCTCGCGCTCTTCGGTCGCGTCCAGCATCGCTTCGAGCAGGCGGTTGAAATGCTGGCGCATCGCAATGCGCGCCGCGCCGGCATCGCCGATGCGCAGCGCGTCGACGATCGCGGCATGCTCGCGCTGGCGGGTGCGGCCGTCATGCTGGCAGACGCTGGCATAGGTGGTGCGCACTTCGGGCATTTCGGTGCGCATGCGCCACAATTGCTTGATCACGTGGATCACCGCCTGATTGCCCGAGGCGGAGGCGATCAGCAGGTGAAATTCCTGATCCGCCGCAGTCGATGCGGCGTCGTCGGTATCGTCGCGCCCCATGATGTCGAGCAGTTCGTCGAGCCGCGCGAGCGTGTCGGGGGAGATGGTCGACGCGGCGAGCGCCGCGGCTTCGCTTTCGAACAGCGAGCGCGCCTCGGTCAGTTCGAACGCGCTGACCTGGGGCGGCGCGTCGGTCGCGGCGGGCTTGCCGTCCGTCACATAGACGCCGGAGCCGGTCTTGATCACGATGCGGCCGATCGCCTGCAACGCGATCTCTGCCTCCCGGATCGTCACGCGGCTGACGCCGAACCGCTCGGCCAGCTCACGCTCGCCGGGCAGACGGGTGCCGGGGGGGAATACGCCCTGATCGATCAGCGCAGTGATCTGATCGGCGATCCCCTGGTATAGCCGGTCAGCCATTGCGCTCCTCACCAATTCGCATGGCCCGATCCTTATTGGCTTCGCACCAAAGCGCAAGCGGAGAGGGGAGCCATTGTGATCCTCCCCCGCCAGGGGGAGGTGGCGCCGAAGGCGTCGGAGGGGGAGGATAGGTGCCCGTCAGCAGTGGCGCTAAGCCATCCACGGCACCCCTTCCTCCCCCTCCGTCACGCTGCGCGTGCCACCTCCCCCTTGCGGGGGAGGATAGGAGCGCCAGCATCGAACCCCCTACAGCCGGAAGCGCGCGCCGAGGAAATAGCGCGGGCCGTAATAGTGATACTGCCGGATGCTGCCGGGAACCGGCATGTCGGTTACCTTGGGCTCGTCGGTGATGTTGGTCGCCTCGGCACGCAGCGAGATGTTGCGGTTGATATTGTACGAAACGCGCAGGTCGACCGTCTGGTTGTCGCGGACATAGCGGTTCTGCGAATTGCCGCCGACGAAATCCTGATAATATTGCGAGCGGTAATTGTAGATGCCCTGGATCGAGAAGCCGCCGGTCTCGTAATAGAGCTGGGCCGAGAGCACGTGCTTCGAATAGCCGTTGAGCGACGCGGGCGGGATGATGCCCGGCGTGATCGTCCCGGTGACCGGGTCGAGCGTGTCGCCCAGGCGAATGTCAGGCGATTCGAAATTGGTGTCGGCGAAATTGTAGCTCACCTTGCCGCCGAAACCGTCGAGCGGCTTGGGCAACCATGAGAAGCGGTTGGCGATCGTAACCTCGACGCCCCAGAGCTGGCTCTTGTCCGGGCTGTTGGTGGTCTGGATCACCGGGACGCTGACGCTCTGGCCGCCGATCACGAACTCTTCGTTGGTGACGAAGGGCATGAAGCCGCCGCCAAACTCCTTGAAGTAAATCGTCGCGGCAAAGATCGAGTCGCGATTGGGGTAGTATTCAAGCGCGATGTCGCCGTTCCACGACATCAGGGGCTTGAGCGACGGGCTGCCGGTGGCGCGGATTTCGTTGATCGCGTCTTCGATCGTCGTGCCGTTGACATCGAGGCTGAAGTTGCGGCCGGCCCCGAGCGCGCTGGGCGCCGGACGCGACATCGCCCGATAGACGGCGGCGCGCAGGAGCAGGCGGTTCGGCTCAAGTTCGAAAATCGCGTTGACGCTGGGCAGGAAGCGCGTCGTTTGCGCCTCCAGCGTAACGGTGTCGAACGTGCCGGGCGTCGGCGTCAGGCTGATCGTGCCGTCCGGATTGTTGACGACGGTGAACGCGCTGCGCAGGCCGATCGACGTCAACTGGGTGTTGACGACGCGGAGACCGAAATTGCCGCGGATTGGGGTGCCGCCCAGCTCCGACTGATATTCCGCCATCACATAGCCGGCGAGCGTGCGTTCAGTAACGTCGCGGTTGAGCGGCGAGCGCAGCTCGGCCGGAAGACCCGGATCTTCCGACCCGGCATATTCGCGCATCAGGCAGATCGGGTCGAACGTCGCCCAGCTGGTGATGGTGTTGCCCTGCGCCTGTTCCAGAAACCCGGTCTGCGGGAAGGCCGTCCGGCACAGCTGGTTGATGCGGCGATCCTCGGACATCGCCGGATTCAGATTGAGTTCGTTGCGGACGTCATAGTCGGCGAACGTCTGTTCCGCCCAGCGCGCGCCGACCTTCACGCTGCTGATGAAGCCGTCGATCCGGTAGGTGCCGTCGGCGCGGAAACCCCAGATTTCGTTCTGGCGCCGCGATTCGTCGCGGCGGGTGCGCGCATCATCCCAGAACAGGTCGTGATTGGTGATGTCGAAGCGCGGGTCGATCGTGATGGTCGGCGCGAAATTGCCCGGCAGCACTTCGTAGCGATAGGGAATGCGCTGGTTGTTCACTGCGGTCCGCACGCCGTTGACGTCGAACGCGTCGGTACGCAGGCGGACCTGCCGCTCGATTTCGGTCCGGATCGTGCGCGAATAGGCGCCGTCGAGGTTCAGGGTGAAGCGGTCGCCGAAATCGAGACGCAGATTCGCGCCGACCCCGAGATATTCCTCGGCACGTTCCAGATTGCTGGCGGTCGATTCGAACGAGCTTGAGCCATTGAAGCTGCGCAGGACGTGATTGTCGTCGAACACGACGTTGGTCAGGCTGCGGCGCATTTCGGAGATATTGAAGTCGCGGCGGTTCTCGACGAACGTCCGATCCGAATATTGCGCGTCGACATTGAGTTCGACGCGGTCCGAGAAGGCCCATTGCACCGCGCCGAAGATCGCGTCGCGGCGATCGACTTCGCTGATCTGACGCCAGGCGATCGAGTTGGGGACGAGATAGAAGGGCGTGCCCGCCGCGACCTGGGGCTGGGTCACTTCCTGGCAGTTGTTGTTGATGACGGTGACGTTGCCGTTGCACGCGACCCAGGTCGAGCTGCCCGCCATAGTTTCTTCGGGATTGTTGGTGCTGTTGCGCTGCGCGCCGATCGCGATGCCGACATTGCCCAGCCCGCCCAGCTTGAACTGGTCGACATAGGACAGGGTGCCGCGCCAGCCCCAGGCCGACGATCCGGTGATCTTGTCCTGATAGGGGCTGTAATTGGCCTTGATCTCACCCTGCACGCGCATCTTGCCGAAATCGAGCGGGCGCAGCGTGCCGATATCGATCGTGCCGGCGACGCCGCCTTCGACCAGATCGGCCTGTTGCGATTTGTAGATCTTGATGTTGTTGACCAGTTCCGACGGGAACTGGTTGAAATTGACCGAGCGGTCGCCCGATCCGTTGGTCGCCTCACGCCCGTTGAAGGTCGAGTTGCTGAGGAAGGGCCCAAGGCCGCGCAGCGCGATCTCCGACGCGTCGCCCTTTTCGCGGTGCGTGGTCGCGCCGGTGATCGTCTGAATCGCCTGACCCACCGACAGCGCAGGGAGGTCGCCGATCTCGTCGGTCGAAAGCGCATCGACGATCGCGGTTTCACGCTTCTTGACGTCGATCGAGGTGCGCAGCGTTTCGCGGATGCCGGTAACGACGACCTCATCCTCCGCCGCAGTGTCGGTTTCCTGCGCAAGTGCGGGCGCGGCGACGAGCAGCGGCAGCGCGGCTCCAGTCAGCAGAATGTTGCGAAGTGCGCGCGGCGCGCGTGCCTGATCGAGCATGGCCATCAGCCCTCTCCCCTGAGTTTATCTTATGGTCGCAGTGGTCGCCGGTCTGGACGATTCTGTCAACCTGTTATTTAGTCCTATTTCAGTAATTGGTCCTACCAGTTGGTCAAGGCACGAGCTGCGATGCCAGTGCCGGGACCGCGCGCGCCAGGTCGTCGGCCATCAATCGGGCAAACACCCCCGCCCCGGTTTCGCCGAGATGGGTGTAGTCAAACTTGCGCGTGTGCTGGCCGCGCGCGCCGCCGGGGCGGGTCGGCAGATCGGGTTCGCGCGCTTCCTCGGTCGAACGCTGCTTGAGCGTCGTCCCGGCCTTGGCGGCGGCGCGTTCCTCGGCGGTAGGCTCGGCCTGGGCGAGCGCCATCGAATCTTCGGCGCCGAGCTTTTGCACCACCGCGGCGCTGCGACGGTTGAGGTCGACCAAGGGCGTCTTGGTCGCGGCGGCGACCTTGCGCACCTCCTCCGACCATTCGTCGAGATTGTTGTCGAGCTTGCCGTTCTTGAACACGCGGCGGGTGAGCGGGGTGACGAGCACGGGGATTGCGCCCGCTGCGCGGACTTCCTCGACCATCTTGGTCAGGTTCGCGGGGAATTCGGTGGTGCGGTCGGTCCAGCGTTCGGGCGCGCTCGACTGGTCGTTATGGCCGAACTGGATCAGCACATAGGTGGCGCGGTAGCCGGGCACCTTGGCCTCGGCTAGCGCGATGCCCCAGCCGCCTTCCTGACGATAGCTGCGGGTCGAGCGCCCGCCGCGCCCGACATTGAGGCACGCGACCGAGGATTTGACGTGGCGCGCGCAGAACATCGACGCCCAGCCGCTCGCCACCGCCATCGTCGAATCGCCGACCAGCACGATCTTGTACGGCTGGAGCGGTGGCGCGTCGGTGCGCTCCTTGGTCTGCGCCTGTGCGGCGGCGGGAAGGAGCGCGATGGCGGCGGCGGTGGCGAGGATGCGGATCATGAGAAGGCGAGTCCCCCGTTGATGTCCATGTTGAGCCCGGTGAGGAACGAAGCCTCGTCCGAAGCGAGGAAGGCGACCGCCGCCGCAACCTCGTCCGGGTGACCCTCGCGGCGCAGCGGGGTGTTGCCGGCGACGGCGGCGCGGCCCTCGGGCTTGGAAAAGATGTCGTGGAAGCTGGTGCCGATCAGGCCCGGGCACAGCGCGTTGACGCGGATGCCCTGCGGACCCAGTTCCTTCGCCCAGCTGCGCGTCAGCGTGGTCAGCGCGCCCTTTGACGCGGCATAGATGCTCGCGCCCGGCCCGCCGCCATCGCGCGCAGCCTGCGACGACAGGTTGACGATCGCCGACCCCTTGGCGAGGTGCGGGAGCGCGGCCTTGGTCACGAGGAAGGCGGACTTGAAATTGAGGTCCATGACCGTGTCGAAGAACGCTTCGTCCATGTCGGCCAGCGTCTTGCGCGCGACCATGCCGCCCGCGCAGTTGACGAGCACGTCGACCGTGCCGCCGCCGAACTCCGCCGCTGCGGCGATCAGGCCGGCGACTTCGTCAGCCTTGGTCACGTCGGCGCGGTGGAGCAAGGCGGTGCCGCCCGCGGCCTGAACCGCCGCCAGCGTGTCCTGCGCCGCCGCTTCGTCGCTGCGATAGTTGATGACGATTTTTGCGCCCTCTGCTGCGAAACGCAGCGAGATCGAGCGGCCGATATCGCGTCCACCGCCGGTGACGATGACGAGCTTGTCCTTGAAACGCATTTATGCCCCTTGGTCTTGAGTGTCGGATTGAACGGGCTCGATGCGCCCGCCGATGAAGATGCAGATCAGCGACAGCGGCACGAGCGCGGCGCCGAGGATGAAGATCGGTGCGAAGCTGACCTTGGTCATGGCAGGCACCAGCCAGGTGGTGATCAGCGTGCCGGCGACTGCGGCGGTGCCGCTGATCCCCGCGAGCGAGCCGACCGCGCCGCCGCCGAACCAGTCGCTGGGAAGCGTCTGGATGTTGTTGATCGCGACCTGGAAGCCGAACAGGATCGCGGCGATCAGCAGCACGGCATAGAGTGGCGTCGCGGCGGTGGCGGTGAGCAGCAATGCGGGGAGCATGATGACGCAGCCGAGCGCGATCACGCTCTTGCGCGCCTTGTCGGTGCTCCAGCCGCGCCGGATCAGCCTGCCCGACAGCCAGCCGCCCGACAGCGACCCCGCCATCGCGCCGACGAACGGCACCCAGGCGAACATGCCGATCTGCTTCACGTCGAAGCCGAAGCTTTCGTTGAGGTAGATCGGCAGCCACGAGACGAACAGCCACCAGATCGGGTCGAGGAAGAAGCGGCTGGACATCACCGCCCAGGCCTGACGGTGCCGCACCAGCTGGCCCATGGTCGGCGCGTAGCCGGTCGCCTTTGCCCCACCGGCCGCGTCGTTGGCGCCAAGGATATGTTCACGCTCGGCCTTGCTCAGCCAGGGGTGGGCATCGGGATCGGACTTGTAGACCCAGATCCAGGGGAGCAGCCACAGGAAGCCGAACACGCCGACGATGATGAAGGTGGTGCGCCAGCCGACAAAGCCGAACAGGATCGCGATCAGCGGCGCCGAGACGATCGCGCCGAGCGAGGCACCGGCGTTGAAAATCCCCTGCGCAAAGGCGCGTTCGGAGCGCGGGAACCAGGTCGCGTTGGCCTTGGCCGCGCCGGGCCAGTTGCCCGCTTCACTGATGCCGAGTGTCGCGCGCAATATGCCGAGGACCAGCATCGAGCGGACCAGGCTGTGCGCGGCGATCGACAGCGACCACACCACGATGGAGATGGCGAAGCCCATGCGGGTGCCGACCACGTCGAAAATCTTGCCGAAGATCGACTGGCCGAGCGCGTAGAAGACCATGAAGATGGTCACCAGCAGCGCATAATCTTCCTTGTCGGCGCCGATGTCCTTGGCGACTTCGGGCCACATCACCGCGAGCGCGTTGCGGTCGATGTAATTGATGACCGTCGCGATCGCGATCAGGCCGATGATCCACCAGCGGAACCCGGATTTCATTTGCTCTCTCCATCGAAGCGGCCGACCGGGCCGCTCCAGTCGAGCTTGCGCCCGTTCAGGGTGACGCTGTGCGCCTTGCCCGCGGTGGTGTCGGTGGCGATGGCGATCAGGATCGTCTTGCCGTCGGTCAGGGTGATGGTGGCGACGCGCGCGCCGGCACTTTCGGTGAGGGTCAGGCCGGCCACGCCGCTGCGGCTGCCGGTCGTGGTCTCGGTCGCGGCGTCGTAGCGGCCATGCGGTTCGAGCAGGCTGAGGAACGCGGCGTCCCCTGCCCCGCTCAGCCGCTGGATCAGCACCGGTTCGCGGCGCAGGTTGAAGCGCGGGTCGTTCGCGCCGCTTTCCGCGACGATCAGCTGCGCGCCGGGGGTCGCCATGCGATAGCTGTAGAAGCGGCCCTGATTGATCCAGGTGACGCGGCCCTGCCCGTTCGCGAGCGGGCCGGTCGCATCGACCCAGAGGTGCTGATAGCCATTGGCGCTGCCAAGCACCGGGCGGGTCGTCACGTTGGACGCAAGCTTGACGTCGGTGTCGATGATGTGGCCGGCGAAGTGCAGCGGCAGGTCATAGGTCGCCTTGCCCGCATTCTTTACGGTCATCAGGTCGAGCACGAGCGGCGCGTTCCTGCCCATGTCGACCTGCACCAGCGCGCGGCGGAAGGTGATGCCGGGATAGGCCCCGGCCATCTCGCCGATGCTGAAGCGCAGCGGGCCTTCGCCGACGAATGCCAGCTGGGTCGGCGCGATTTCCTCGGCAGGCGCGAGCTGGGCATCGAAATGGCTGGTTTCGTTGACCACCAGCGTGTTGTGCGCGACGGTCTGCTTCCCCCAGCTTTCATTCTCGGGGAGGTAGCGGCCGCCGGCCTTCGCCTCGATATTCAGGAAGCGCGCGGCGCCGTAATCGGTCACGACCGCCTGGCCATTGTCGTAGAGCAGCCAGTTGAGCTTGTCGAAATGGCCATGGCCCATGCCCTGCGCCGTATTCTTGGCGACCACGACCTGCGCGTTTTCCTGCGGGCCGGAGCGCAGGATGGCGAGCGCGCCGTCCTTGCCCTGTGGCCCGTCGCGCAGCAGGGTCGAGGCAAAGGTGAACGGCTTGGCCTTGCCGCCAGCGATGTCGCGCGCGACCGCGAACCCCTCGGGCGAGAGCGCGACCTTGCCCTGCCATTGCGCGATGCCGAGCAGGCCGGGATCGGCGCTGGCGGCATAGCCGATGGCGACGCCCTGATAGAGTTCCTCGGTCTTGAGGCTCTTGTCGGGCATCGCGTCGTTGATCGGGAAGAAATAGCCGCCGTAACTGGTCTGGATCGCGGTACGGATCGCCTTCAGGACGATGCCGTCGCGATAGGCGAAGATCTTCCGGTTCGGCTCGTTCGCCTGAATCGCCTGAGCGAACACGACGAAAGGCTGGAGGGCGTAGCGCTGATAATAGGGCCCTTCGGCATAATAGCCGTCGGGGGAGAAGAGCAGGTCGAGCTGACGCAGGAAGCCGACCTTGCCGCTGCGGTCGCTGCCCTTCAGCGCCTGATCGACCAGCACCGGATCGCGCAGGACATAGCCCGCCATGCCGACCCCGGCATTGGCCCAGGTCGAATGATTGTGGATGCGGTCGAACGTCCGCGCCTCGCTGGTTAGGAATGCGGCCATGCGGCGGAAGACCTGATCGTCGATCGTCTTGCGTTCGGCGGGAGTCAGGTCGGCGCGGACCGCGTCGTAACCCTGGATCGCATGGACCAGCCAGACGCTGTCGTTGAGGCTCTGCCAGAACAGTCGCCCGGGAACCTGATCCGACGCGGCAGGATGGTTGGCGAGCGTGGGATAGAGTTTGGCGTAAGCGAGCAGCAGGTCGCGGACATAGTCGGCGTAGCGGCGCTCACCGGTCAGGCGGTAGAGTGCTCCGGCCTGCTGGATCAGCTTGTAGTTCGCCTTGTGCCGTTCATGCGTCGGGCCACCGCCGCGATCCTTGGGGACCGGCACGTCGATCCCGGCGCGAATGCCGGCATCGACCGATTTGCGCGCGGCGGCGAGTTCACGGGCGAACAGCGGCGCGCTCTGCGCTCCAGCGGCCATGGTCCGATAGGCGTCGAGGCTGGTGAGGACCGGCGCGGTCGCGGCGTCCTGCGCGAAGGCGGGTGCGGCGCTGGCGAGCAGCAGTGCGGCGAGGGTCGTGCGGATCATCGCAGCGCCTCCGTCTGGTTATCCGCCAGCACGATGTCGGGCGTCCCCTGCGGATAGAGGCGGGTGATCGCCGGTTCGGGCGTCGCGGCGAAGACATTGGCGGTGATGCGGACCACCGGTGCGCCGACGCTGTTGGCGATGACGATGCCCTTGGCGCGGTCGAAGCGGTTGCCGGTGATCGCGACATGCTGAACGCCCGAAAGGCGCACCGCGCCGCCGCCGGTGACGCGATTGCCGGTCATCGCGAACCACGGGCCGAAGGTGCTTTCATCGGTGCCCAGGCGCGCGACATTGGCGATGGTCGCGACATCGGTAAAGTCGCTGTCGGCGATGGTGATGCGTTCGGCGCTGTACAGTCCCTTGCTGCCGGTTTCGGCGGCGGCGGCGACAACTGCGCCGGAGACTTTCGCGAAGGTCGAGCGGCGGATGTCGATGCTCTCGGCAAAGGTGCCGGGGGTGGTGGCGATGACGTCGCCCGCGTCGCGCACGGCGACATCGGACAGGCCGACGCGATAGTTCAAAATGCTCACCGACTGCGGCGCGCGGATGAGAGCGACGCGCTCCGCAGTCGGTGAGGCAGCGGCGCCGGAGAGGGTGACGCCGCTGAGGTGAAGGCTGCCGCCGGGGGTCAGCTGGAACAAGGTTGGCGCGGCGCTTTCGATGACCGCGCTGCGCGGGCCGGAGACGGTCAGGCTGTGGCTGACCGTGATCGGCGCGGTGACGCGGTGCGTGCCGGGCGCGACGCGGATCGTGTCACCGGGGCCGGACTGCGCCACCGCCTGTGCCAGCGCGCCGGGCGCGGCGTCGAGCGTGCGGCCGGTGCTGGCGGGGGCGTCCTTGGGATACCAGGTGGGGCCGGCATCCGCGCGCTTGAGTATGACCAGATCGCGCGGGGCGCCGATTGCGGCAAGCGCGGGGTCGGCAGGATAGAGCAGGCCGTTGGCGGCGCGGACCAGCTTGAGGTCTGCCTGGGTAAAGCCGGTCAGCCCCTTGGGCACCGGGCCGGACTGGACGTTGCCGGTCATAGCGATGCCCGACGCATCGCCTTCGACCCGGACGATGTCCTTGCCCGATGCGGTGTAGATCAGGTTGCCCGTAAAGCGGCTCGATACCGGCGGCGCGCTGCGTTCAGCGTCGGCACCCGCGCCGAAAGTGATGCGCGCGGCATCGATGATGGTGTTGCGCTCGATCACCGCGTTGGCGACCTGATGATAGCGATTGACCGTCGAGTTCGGCACGCCGTTCATCACCGCGATGGCGCTGAGAAACGAAGTCCCGGTGACGTTCTCGAGATAATTGTGCCGGACGATCTGGTCGCGGTTGATCACCCGAATCCCCCCGGTCGAGGCCTTACCGCGTCCGACGAAGATATTGCGCTCGACCAGATTGCCGTTGCCATGGCGCAGCACGATCGCGCCCTGCGATTCGACTACCATGTTGCCACGGATGATGTTGCCGCCGGATTTGACCGAGACGATCTCGACCTCGCCATCGCAGCCTTCAAACCAGTTGTTTTCGACGATCGATTTCGAGTCGCTGAGCGACTCGTCGCTGGTGCCGATGCGGATCGTCTCGCCGCCGTTCGATCCGAGCGGGGGGCGGGGGCCGAAGAAATTATGGTCGATGCGCGCGCGGTTCTCGCCCGGTTGGCCCTTCGGCCGGATCACTGCGAGGGTGACGCCACCATTACCCTTGCCGGCGAACCAGCTGTGGTCGACGCGGTTGTCGGTGCCGTAGATCGCGACCCAATGATCCTCGGCGCGGCGGTCGGGGTTGGTGAAGCGATCGACCACGATGCCGGTGAGGCGGGTGTGCGACGCGGGCGTCTTCGAATCGCGGCGCAGCGCGATCAGCTCCTTGGTTGGGGAAAACCCGTCGCGGAAGACGAGGTTAGAGACGACGAGGTGTTCGCCGCCGATGCGCAGGTTGGACTGGCCCGACAGGATTACCCCGCCCGGCGTCTGCGCGGTCAGCGTGATCGGCTTGTCGGCGGTGCCGCGCCCGGTGAACACGATCTGAAAATCGCGCCACACGCCGTCGCGCAGGATGATCGTGTCGCCGGGCTTCGCCTTCTTGACCGCAGCGACATAGGCTGCGGGATCGGCGACCAGATAGTCGGCGGCAAAGGCGGGCACAGGCGCGGCAACCACCGCACAGGCAATGAGCGCCGCAATCCGCATCCCGATCCCCTCAATCTGTTCTCTATACCCATTGGACTAACCAATTGGTCGGAACACTTCAAGGGGTCTTCATACCATTTCGTCGCGTTATGTTTGGTTCAGCAGAGCTGAAACGGGCGGCACCGGCCTGCTCCCTCACCCGGCCACCCATATGATACTTCCGTTGGGTGGCCGGGTGGGG
>FWWL01000987.1_pt1 | contig 71642 bp, 56 predicted proteins | sample 2228331 | NCBI WGS metagenome assembly FWWL01 (sample SAMEA103939775, study PRJEB20133) | metagenome
CGGATACTAAAAAGCATGACATCATATTCTTGTAAACACTGTCTTACCAGTGCATACAGAACCATGCTGCATGCGTTGCACCCGAGCATTCATGTTGAACTTCTATCCATAGGTACAATAATTATCAATCATCGTACTTTTTTTATTTATGTTTTTTTTTGTTCATTCCATAGCCTGTCCTATTATTGTCAAAGTAATAATTAAACTTTTTACTTCCCGCCGGAAGCAAAGTATAAAATTTCCTCCTGGGTAATTCCTTCCCTATTGAAAATACCGCGCATTCCACCATTGTACATTACCATTATACGGTCACACATCCCCATGACCTCTGGCAAATCAGAGGATATCATCACCACAGATGCCCCTGAAGCCACCAGCTCGTTGATTATATTGTAAATATCAACCTTTGAGCCTATATCAATACCGGCAGTAGGCTCTTCGATAAACAGTATTTTAGAGTTTGCAAACAGCCATTTTGCGAAGATGACTTTCTTTTTGTTGCCTCCGCTCAGATTATTAACAATTTCCATCTCACTGGCCATGATTTCCAGCCTGTCCACCAAGTCTCTCGCCTCTTCAACTTCTACCGTTTTCTCTATGAAGCCCATTTTTGAGATTCTCTTCATATTTGTTATCGTTATATTCTCCAGTATGGAAGTATTGGATATCAAGCCTTCTCCAGTCCCAATGCCGGTTACATAGCAGAGGCCGTTGCTCTTTGCTATATGCGGCGTTAAGGATTTGAAAAGCTTCCCGTGTATATACAATTCCCCCTCAAAGGGTCCTTCAATTCCGCAAAGGACTTTTGTCAGGGTGCGCCTTCCGGAACCACTTAGGCCTGTTATGCCAAGGATTTCACCCTTCCTGATGTTGAAGCTGATATCCTTTATTCTGCCATTAAAGCTGAGCTTTTCTACTCTCAGCTGCTCTTTCCCGATTTTCACCTTGAGCTTGGGATATCTATCCTCCAATTCTTTACCTATCATTGCCTTTATTATACTGTTGATGTCCACTTCCTCAACTCTGCAGGTTTGTATGAGTTCTCCATCTCTTAACACTGTTACTTGATCTGCAATTCTTTTTATTTCTTCCAACCTGTGAGATATGTAGATTACTGTAACTCCAAGATTCTTCAAGTCACCTATTACCTTGAACAGTATTTCGATTTCATTCTCGGTCAAAGCAGCGGTAGGCTCATCCATGATTATTATCTTAGCATTTTGCGATAGTGCTTTTATAATCTCTATAAACTTCTGCTGTCCCATACCTAAGGTATTCACAGCAGACCGCGGATTCAGCTTCATTCCAAAATAATCGAGGTAATTCTGTGTGTCCTTGTAGGCCTTCTCCCAATCAATGAACTTGAACCATTTTGGATTCTTCATTGGTTCTCTTCTAATAAAGACATTCTCTGTTATATTCAAATCGGGAAATAGCCTTGTTTCCTGATAAATCATCGCAATGCCAAGTTCTTGTGCCTGCTTTGGGTTATTTATTGCAGATTTTGCGCCGTCTATATAAATCTCACCCGAATCAGGTGTATGCACACCGGCAAGTATTTTCATCAATGTAGACTTTCCAGCCCCATTTTCACCGATTAAAGCATGGACCTGTCCCTTATCTGCACAGAAATCAATATTATTCAGTACTAAATTATCACTGAACAGCTTTGTGATTTTTCTCATTTCCAAGAAATTGCTCAAGCTACTCCCTCATTTCATCAAAATTAGATTGTCTGTGAAATAAGTCTATTCAAACTCAAAGGTTGTATATAACTTTATGGCATTCTCAAAGTAATACTTCTTGTATTCATTCGGTACCTGCTTGTTTGTTATCACTTTCTTTGCCATATCCAACTCTCCCAGTCTGGCGAAGGTGGTCCTGTTGAACTTGGTATAGTCGGCTACCGCTATGATTTCATTGGAAATCTTCTTGACCTCTTGGATTACCATTACCTCTTCGTAGCTGTCTACAGTATAGCCGGAATCAAAGTTGACTCCTTTTACTCCTATAAAGGCCTTATTTATAAAAATACCGTTAAGGGCTTGCAGTGCAAAGCCGCCCACCAGTGTTGAAGTCGACTGGATAAGGTCTCCTCCGGTCACTATGACCTTGATACCTATGCTGTCCTTGAGCTCGTAAGCTATAAGCAGGTCGTTTGTAACCACAGTAACCCTTTTCTCCTTGATATTTCGTGCTATTTCAAGAGATGTGGTCCCGGGGCTCAGATATATGGCTTCACTGGTCTCTATCATCTGAGCTGCCATTCTGCCAATCATCCTTTTTTCCTCAAGCATACTGTCATCAGATACCGGCATTATGGGACTTTGGGCTGCTTCCTCATTTAAAACGGCTCCCCCGTATGTCTTTATGAGAAAGCCCTCCTGCTCAAGCTTGTCCAAGTCTCTGCGTATCGTGACCTCAGTGACGGAAAAAAGCCTGCTAAGCTCAAAAACATCCACACGCTTTTCTTTGAATAATATTTCCTTTATTCTGTTCTGTCTTTCTATGGCAAACATATGAAAAACTCCTTATATCTATGATTAAGCGGCACTATTCTAAACAATCAAAACAATTTATAAAGATTATAACATAGTTTTGTTCTTTTGTGTTCATTTTAGTACTTACTGGCCTAAAACATGTATATAGGGCAGAAAAGTGCGTTATTCCACCTGACTGCCCTATATACAGCTATTCATATTTAAAGGAATGTTCCTTATAACAAGATTTCAATGAGGGTTTTTTGCGCTTTTGCAAAAAACCTACCCGAGCGTTTCAACGAGGCGGGGATATCTGCCCACCGCCTATTGCTAAATTTGAACCCGCCACTTATAGAAGTGGGGGACATCTTTTACCTCGTTATATGTTTACTTTGCCAATTCCAAGAAGTTCGGCTGTCTTCTCAAATAGTGACGCATTATGTCCTACGGACATTGCACAGTGGTGTATAGGTGCCTCTGCGAACCAGCGGTCCATATATTCATCAGGATGATCCTGGAACCTTAAATGGGTTTGGGTATTCCCAATCATCAGTATCTGAGCCTTTATGGCCTCCGCTTCACTTATTATCATTTTCATCTTTCCATCACCTGTCTGTGTCACACCAAGAGTAGTAACAAATCCTGGTCTTACATTAGCCTCCACTGATACACCGCTGCCTTTTTTGCCGTGATAGACCCCCATACCCCTTAAAGCTGGTTTCCCGTCAGAAATGGAGATGTGGAAGGGACCATCATGGCCCATTATTATCGTTCCTTCATCATAATCTATAGACACTATTTCTGAGAAGCTTCCCCCAACACCCAGGGTATCGCATATTTTCATAGCAAGGGCAGTCTTAAGGTCCCCTTCCCCTGCACATGGAATTCCTGCTGCAGTAAGCAGCGAATGGCCTACTATAAAACCGCTTTGGAGCTGTTCATAGTCATTGCCGTTAGAGCCATGATAGTAATATGCCAGCGCATCAAGATCGTATTCTTTTACCATCCTCTCCTGAGCAGCTGCTACCTTACAGGACCATTCCAACTGCTCCGGGGTCGGTTTCCTGGCAATTGGGTCTGAAGGAGAGTCCTCGCTTATCTGGAAAAACTCCTGTACCTGCTCCATCTTGCTCCTGACTTCCGTGTCAGTTACGGATTTGAGGCTCCTATCCAAGTCACACATTTCCAGCAGCTCTATATGTATCCCCATTTGCGACTGAGCCATGGTAAAATCGCTGTACATATCCAGCATTCCGCTGTAATTATTCCCTAAAAATCCGAAACGGCTATGCTGCAGCGTACGCTTTACCGTTGCAGCCCTTGCCCATTCACTGATTTCCTTCCATGCACGGATTGCTTCCTTTCTGTTGGCTGTGTTCTCATCAGCAACAGATATATCCGGTGTTTCAGAAAGGCCAAGAAGTCCGTTGACTATTCTATGCTTGATGCCGGCACGGTTGAAGGCATTGGTGAATTCCGGCACAGGGCATCCGCAGCAATGAGCCAGCCATTCCCCAGTACTGGTCTCCAGATAATTCATTTTTGGTGCAGGCTGAAGGTTCAGTATGACCACCGGAGCTTTGCATATCTGGTGGACAGGAAGCACAGAAGAGCTTGTCACGTAAGTAGCTGAATGACAAAAGATTATATCCACGTTCTTTGTATTCATCCACTCTCCGGCGGTCCTTGCAGATATTTCATCATCTACAAGTCCGAAATTATAGACCTCTCCGAATTCACCCATTTTGGATTCAATAAACTTTCCATAGTGAACTATGCGCTCTTTTAAGCCTTCGAACTGGCTCCAATATGCCTTAAGCCCCACGGAGTACAGTCCTATTCGTGCCCTTTTAACAGGTTTGAGTTGTTTAATCGTACTCATAGAAACCTCCTATTAAATCTATTTATTCAAATCCTTCACAAGGCTCTTCCTATAGGCTTCACTTTCCCAATTTTTTATGAAGCCAATGTCTCTTTCACTCATTGTCTTCAATGTAAGCCCGCTTTTTTCCACACCGCTGATAACAAAGGCATAGCCTAAAAGTGTTTCCTCTATTGTCAGTGTCTCGGAATAGCTGGTCTCGTACAGTCTTTCCCCTGTGTTTGTATTGATATTTAGTTTGCTTGCCGGCCCATCAATTGAAAGGCTGCTGTTCAGGTACACCAGCTGATCCGGATATAGCGCGTTTTTCTCAAAGAAATCAGCGTCAACCTTTTTCCCGGCAAAGAAGTCATCCAAATAACCTGCTTTGCTTACAAACTCGTTTTCATTATGCATCTCAAGCTCTATCAACGGGTATTCTTCCGAAAGCCCCAGATGCAGCCTTATGACCTCATTGACCTCTTCATGCAGATCAATTGCCCTCTTATAGCTTTCTGCGGTAACTATAAGCCCGTGGTTTTCCATAAAGATTACCTCTGGATACTTCCCTGTACCTGCTATGCATTTGTCCATCTCTTCCTTAATTTTCAGTGTAAGGCAGAAGCCAGGATTGATATACGGTATCCAAATACAGGCATATTCTTTATTTTTGAATAGCTCTGTTATTACGTCTCTGCCTTCCACGCTGCAGCAAAGTATGTTTGCATAAACCGGATGTGTGTGGATAACATATTTTTTCATAATCGAATGAAAACCGGCTTCTACAGAAGGTCTTAATATCTTCAATCCTTCCATGGCAACAACATTCATTTTTGCAAGCTCTACGCTTTCCTTCTCAAAGTCCACATCCTGGCTGATATCCACGCTTTCATAGTAGTCTTTGATGTTTTTATAGTCTACTATGACATAGCCTTGGGATGGAGTTATCTGGTTCAGCTTGAAGCCCGACGCCTTAACAGCCATAAGCCTCTCAGTAAGCTTTACCGATGTATTGCCTCCGCCTCCCTGTACATAATCGATGCGGCTGCCCACAGCCTTTGATATATTCTCCAACTCTATTAAGCCTTCCTGATACATTTCCATTCCCCTTTTCCAATTAATCATCTCTTGCTGAGAACCTTTTCTTCATAATCCTGAACAGCCTCTATCCAATCCGCTCCTGCCGGCACCTTCATTTCAAAGCAATATTTATCCCATACCGCACCATAGGGCAGGGATTTAAACTCCTCCATCAAAGCCAGCCGTTTGCCATAATTCCCTTTCATCTCTTCTTCCATTAAGTGGTTCGTAGGCTCAAGCAATGCAAGCATTATAGACTTGAGAGCAGCCCTTGTTCCTGTTACCCATGCCGTTATTCTGTTTATGCTGCCATCGAAGAAATCCAGTGCATAGAACACCCTGTCAAAAGCATCACATCGTTTGACCTCCTGTGCCAGTGCGATAAGATCATCATTAAGTATAACTACATGATCGCTATCCCAACGTACCGGTCTGCTGACATGCAGCAGCAGGTTATCAGCATAAAGCAGTGCTGCAGATATTTTGTCCGCGATGCTTTCGGTAAGATGAAAGTGCCCCATATCATAACAAACTGTGACATTGTTCTTCAGCCCATACCCCAGTATGAATTCATGAGAGCCTACGGTGTACGACTCTACACCTATTCCGAACAGCTTGCTTTCCAACGCATCCACAAGGTATTTTCTGTCATATTTAATCTGCAGTATCTCATCCAGAGACTTTTTCATCTGCAGCCGATATCCAAGACGGTCAGCAGGATTATCCTTCATACCATCCGGTACCCATATGTTCATAATACAAGGTGTTCCCAGTTCTCTACCCATTTCTGCGGCTATTCTTCGGCAGGCATTGACATGTCTGACCCAATACTGCCTCACTGCTTCATCCTTGCTGCCCAGAGTAAATCCGCTAGCAGCCATGGTATGACTGAAGCAGGTAGGATTAAAATCTATCCCTATACCAAGCTTCTTTGCCCAGTCAATCCACTTTCTAAAATGTTTCGTTTCCAGCTGGTCTCTTTCTACTATTTCACCCTCTGTCTCAGCATAGATAGCATGAAGGTTGATCCTATGCTTTCCGGGGATTAGGCTAAAGGCTCTTTCATAGTCTGCCCGGAGTTCATCTCCGCTCCTTGCCCTTCCCGGGTAATTCCCTGTACTCAGTATCCCTCCGCTTGCACCTCCGGCGGTGACTTCAAAGCCGTTGACATCATCCCCCTGCCAGCAGTGGAGTGAAATCTGCCGTTCCTTCATTTTTTCCAAAACCTCATCGGTATTAATTCCGAAGGCGGCATATACTCCCTTTGCATTACTGTACCTTTCGTTGATATCCTTTTCTGAATTATGCTTGCCCATATTTCTTCCTCCCGGCTTCAATTATTTGATATTATCTTAATGAACCTGCCATAGGCATCATCCCATATGTCCTTATCCTTGGGCAGATATTCCTGTGTTGGAAAGGACCTTCTCACCAGGTCTCTCCCCTGGCTGAGGTCGGACACTTCTCCCAGTGCAAGGAGCTGAGCCGTCAGGTTGCCTATTGCGGTAGCCTCAACCGGTCCGGCTATTACAGGCTTGCAGGCTGCATTGGCAGTGAATTCATTCAGCATGGAATTCATGGACCCGCCTCCAACCACATGAATTACAGGAATGTCATACCCCACTATGCCTTGAAGCCCTTCAAGGGTCATTCTATACTTCAAAGCAAGACTTTCCATTATGCAGCGCACAATAGCGCCCTTGCTTTCCATAGGCTTCTGCCCTGTTTTTCTACAATACTCAATTATTCTTTCAGGCATATTCCCTGGACTATAAAAAATATCATCATCAGGATCTATAAGCATAGCAAAGGGCTCAGCCGTGGATGCCGAATATGCCAATTGCTCATGGCTGACAGCCTCACCGGCTGCGTCCCATGTTCGCATGCATTCCTGATATATCCAAAGTCCCATTATATTTTTCAACAGCCTTGTGGTATTGAAAATACCTCCCTCATTTGTATAATTCAGCTTGTAGGTATCCTCATTTATTATAGGTGCAGGCAGCTCCACGCCCATAAGGGACCATGTCCCGCTGCTTATATATGCATATTTACCTTCCATAGCCGGGACAGCTACCACAGCACTTCCTGTGTCGTGCTCTGCAACAGCGATGACAGGCACTGCTTTAATGTTCAGTTCGCTGCATATGGGTTTTATCACATTGCCAACTATAGAACCGGTGCTTATTATCTCCGTAAGTATACTGTCAGGTATACCAAGCTTTGAGAGCATCCCCCTGGCCCAGTCACCTTTTATAGGATCATACATCTGTGAAGTGCTGGTGATAGTGTACTCACTGGCCTTCATACCTGTTAAGAAATAATTAAGCAGGTCTGGTATGAAGAGCATAGTCTCTGCTTTTTCAAGTAATGGAGAATTGCCCAGCTTCATCGAGAGCAGCTGATAGAGGGTATTGAATTTGAGGAACTGAATGCCTGTATTCTGGTAAATTTCCCTTTTAGGAACTATATTGCATGCTTCTTCGATCATTCCGTCATTGCGGCTGTCTCTATAGTGAAAAGGTATTCCCAGAAGCTCTCCCTTTGAACCCAGCAGTCCGAAATCAACTCCCCAGGTATCAATGCCTATACTTGCAAAATCACCATCCCCACGTTTAGAGCATTTCATAACCCCCTGCTTCAATTCGTGGTAGAGCCTCGGTATATCCCAGTACAAGCTGCCGCACATCATTACCGGGTCATTGGAAAACCTGTGCACCTCTTCGAGCCTCAGTATGTCCCCATCGTATCGCCCTAAAATGCCCCTGCCGCTGCTTGCTCCGTAGTCAAAAGCCAATAGCTTTAACACTGCTATCCCTCCTAAATGGTTTTTCACGTCCCATACACACTATCTATTTAAATCTTAATACATTACGATTCTATTTTCTGTGGGATATATTATTATGTTATTAGGCTTTGTACTCATCTTCGGAAAGCCAAGCCTATACTCTTTCGGATTATGTTGGTATATGATATTCTATTCTTAAGCGAACTATGAGTTGGAAGCTGATCCCATGAGGATTCCAATTATACAGTAGAGGTGAAAAGTATGAATATACAGTCCTACCCCCTGTTGAAGGGAGATTCTCTTTTCAGAAAAAACGAGCTGGTATACATAAACAAATCCAGCGAATTGCAGGAATATATGAACCTGATGCACAAGCATGATTTTATTGAAATCGCTTATGTAATATCAGGTACAGGGAAGCATGTGGTCGGCGAAAATCAATATGACATCTCCAAGGGTGATCTCTTCATAATAAATTACGATGTGCCCCATGGTTTTTTCCCTAACTCAGAGGGCAAAGAAGGATTGATAGTCTATAACTGTGTGTTTATGCCCAAATTTTTGGACGCATCCCTGTTAAGCAGCATCAATTTCAAGGATATTGCCTCCTCCTTTTTATTCAAGTCCCTATTCCCGGATAACACCTCACCGCTGCCCGACCTCAATCTCCGCGGAACAGATTTTCAGGAGGTCGGAGTACTTTTCAGCAAGATGTATGCTGAATATAAGTCAATGGAGAAGGGTTACTGCGATATTATCAGAGCATATCTTATTGAGCTTATCATCAAAATATTGAGATATATGGATACAGGCAAGCCAAAGCTTACCCTTCCTAAGAATGAAGAGCTGGTTAATAAAGCAATCGAGTATTTGAAGCACAACTACAATACCGATGTGAGACTTGAGGATGTGGCTATCAGATCCTTTATAAGCAAGAACTATTTCTGCAAGCTTTTCAAGGATGTGACAGGCACCAATTTCAGCGATTATGTGCAAAAGCTAAGAATAGATGAAGCCTGCAGCCTACTGCGGAATACTGATATGAAGGTTGCCGGCATTGCATTGCAGATAGGCTTTAATGATATGAAGTCCTTTTATGAGGTTTTCAAGAAGATAACAGGAAAAACCCCTGGAGATTATAGAAAAAACTAGCTCTGGCCTATGATAGAAAAGCAAAAGCCGTTACCAACTGGTAACGGCTTTATATCTATTTGATTATGTAAGCTAAGCTTTATCAGGGTCTGGAATCATGAAATCTCTTATCATTCCAAGAAGCTCTTCATATCCCTTTATGAATCCCCTTAGGGTCCTTGCTGTAGCGCCATATGAATCAAATTCCTCTATTGTCAAACCATCCTCATAGTAAGCCTTCCTAAATTCCTCAAACTTGCTTAGCAGTTCATCTAAAATCTTAGGGTCTACAGGGTCATTTATTCTTTCCTTTACCTCTATGTCCGAGGCATTAAACTTTTTCTGCCAGCCGTAGGGGATGGTTAATACTATATCTCCGCCTATAAACTCGCTCCAATGCATGTGGTTTCTGTATGCTGCAGCCAAGAGCCGCGTCCTGTAGCCTCTCTCATTATATAGTCTGTAGGCATTCTTCATGGCTGCTACTCCGCACCATTCAAGATATCCCGGGTCTGTAACTATCCCCTTCTTATTAGCTACTACCTTCATCCAATCGTCAAGTCTTCCCACCATGATGGTACATACCGGACTCATTGTTGAAGTGTCTTTTCCTTCCTTGTCCCTACGGACAAGTCCTCGCTCAATAGCCTCTGCTACAGCTATTGCCTGGGGTACGGTAAAGCATACCGTTGCGTTGATGCTTACCCCATGATAAGTAGCCTCTTCTATTGCCGCTACTCCTGCCTTGGTTACGGGCATCTTAATCTGCATATTCGGAGCCAATGTATTAAAGTATATTGCCTGCTTAGTCATAAGCTCTGCATTTCTGTAGAATCTCGCATTAGTCTGAATGGACAGCCGTCCCTTCTTTCCCTTTTCTCTGTCAAATATGCCTTCAAGAAGTGATGCACCTTTGACTGCCATCTCTTCAATCAGCTTCCATGCTATATCCTCTTCAGAACCCTCAGGGTTCTGCTTTATCAGCTCATTTATCCTGTCCTTCCAAAGATGCATCTCTTTCTTCAAAACATCAACTACAATAATAGGATTTGTGGTTGCACCTACCGCACCATTCTCAATGGAATAAGTCAGTTCCTCAATGGAACAGGAATCATTCCAAACCTGAGTTATGCTTTTAGATACTGTTTCATGAAGAGGGCTTTTGTATTGTCCCACTTTCATCATCTCCCTTTACAAATTTTGTATTATAATATAAGGCACTGAGTTATAGTACCTATATTTATACAAGAAAAAATATCCAACTATGTTAATAATAGCATAGCTGGATATTTAAATTCAATACAATATTGTAAACGTTTACAGAGAATCTGCAAATAGCTTATCCTACTTTATATCCTTAGCTGCACCTTTGGCAAATTCCTTTGCAGCGGAAAGATCCTCTACACTTGGATGCTTGCGATTCAATATGCCCCAGCTCCTACCCCTGCATCCATAGCTTTCATCCAATACGTTTATCCCTTGTTTCCTAAGTAGCTCCTTCATGATTGTTATAGCTTTCTTCTGTCCTCCGAAGGTTCCAAAAACAGCGGCATTTTTGACCACCCTGCCATTTAAGGTTTTGATAAAGCTTGCAGTTACCCTGTGAGGTCCCCCTGCATATACTCCATCTCCAATAAAAAGCATGTCAATCGGTTCTTCAATCGGCTCAACAAGGCTTTTCTCGCCTATTTCCTCAGCCGCAACACCTAACGCACCGGCCATTGACTCTGCCAGTTTCTTCGTATTACCTGTTTTAGAGTGATACATCACTTTTATATTCATCTAGCTTACCTCCACATTAAATTAATGTCCTTCTTACAATAGTAAAGTGTATTAAAGGCTAAAAAAGCCTGATATGGTAATTATACCACATCAGGCTTTTTAATATTAATTGCCGCTTACTATATCGTTAAGCATATTCATCTGTAATCATTGCAATAATGCGTTAATAAACTATAATATCATGCTTTTAAAAATGATGAAGTTTTTTTAAATGGAGGTTTAAGTATGGCATATTATGTCAAAGTGGAGCCCAATGTAAGGATATATGTAGAGGATCTTAACCCTAGCGGTAAGAAGACAATACTATTCCTTCATGGCTGGCCCGGAAACCATAAGCTGTTTGAATATCAGTTCGACCAGCTTCCGAAGCTGGGCTATAGATGTATTGGAATAGACACCAGAGGCTTCGGCAGTTCAGACAAACCTTGGGAGGGCTATGATTATGACAGGCTGGCGGATGATGTCCGCTGTATAATTGAGGCGCTGAAGCTGCAGGATATCATACTTGTAGGACATTCTACCGGCGGAGCTATTGCTGTTAGATACATGTCCAGATACAACGGGTATGGGGTATCAAAGCTTGTACTCTGTGCTGCAGCCGCTCCAAGCCTTATACAGCGCCCATATTTCCCTCACGGCTTACCCAAAGAGGCTGTAGACGAAATCATCCAAGGCACATACAATGACAGGCCTAAAATGTTGAGAGAGTTTGGAGATATGTTTTTCTTCCGGCATGTGACTGAGCCTCTCTCTGATTGGTTCTTCCAGTTAGGCTTGGAAGCATCAGGCTGGGGTACTGCACTGATCGCTAATACCTGGTTGGGTGAAGAAAACTTGTTCTCCGATCTGGGCAAGATTAGCGTTCCGACTTTGATTCTTCACGGCATCCATGACAAGGTCTGCCTCTTCCCTTTAGCAGAGGCACAAAAACAAGGCATTAAAAACTCCAAGCTTGTACCCTTTGAATATAGCGGTCACGGCTTGTTCTATGACCAACGAGATAAATTCAACAAGGAATTGACAGAGTTTATTGAGAAATAAAAAAAGGTGCCAGGCGCCGTTCTTTAGAACTTACGGCTCTGGCACCTTTTTCACTAGCTTAGGCAGTGGTCATACTCTCGAAGCCTACCCCTACTACCCCTATGCTTTCATTTATATACATGAAGCATGTCGGGTCCACTTGTTTCACATATTCTTTGAGAGCAATCAGCTCAGAGTTGCTGACTAAGGTCTTGATAAGCATCTTCTCCTGATGGTTATATGAACCAAGCCCTTTAATATAAGTAGCTCCCCGCTTCAGGTCCTTATGTATAAATGCAGTTATGTCATTGTACTTTTCCGATATAATGGTTACTTCATAATCCCGCCTAAAGCCCGCTACGATGAAATCAGTAACCTTGCCACTAACATAAATCGATACCATCGAGTATAATATGCTGTTTAGAGTAGCATTTGGAAGCAGCAGCGAAGATGAGACAATGATGATGTTCAGCACTGTGAAAAATACTCCCAAGGAAATCCCGTATTTGTTCTTAATAAAAATTCCTACCAGTGCTTCAGGACCATTTGCAACTCCCATACGCAGCACAAGTCCCCCGGATATTCCAAATAGCACACCTGAAAGTAATGCAGCTAATACCACGTCAACTTCGAGTGCTGGAAATGCTTTAACAACACCAAGAAGTACTGTGAACAAAGCAAAGCACGTAAATGCATACATTATTTGTTTAAAACCATAGGTAATATATGCCCATATCAATATGGGCAGAGACAATGCTGCCAATACTATCTGTATATTTATTGGGTTCCACCTGGTAATTACTGTGGCAATACCACCAAGGCCTCCAGATATTAAGCCGCTTGGCAGAAGCACATTGTTGAAAGAATATGCCCCAATGAGTGCTCCTAAAAATAGAAATATAATTATTCTTGCAATCTTCTTCATTGCATTTCCCCCTAATACTCTAATTTATATTTTAATGCAAGGTAGACCTCACACGATATTAACTCAATTTTTTCCTACTATCTTTACATTACATTATATTTATATTCCCATAAACTGTCTAGCTTTATATATATTAAACACTATGTACAGATATGACAAATGCCCTGCCAAGCAAGGCATTTGCTATTATTTCTTATTCATCTGCTCCATAGTTCTTATCATTCTAAACAGAGTATCATTTATCGGTGTCGGGACTCCATATTTTCTTCCCATTTTACACAATGCACCGGAGAGCATCTCAACCTCTGTTTTCCTCCCAGCCTCAATATCCTGCAGCATGGAAGTCTTTCCATCGGCTGAAAGCGTTCCCAGCAACCTATGAACTGCTGCAATATCCTCTTCACCCAGCTCGACTCCGGTTTTTGCTGAAACAGCAATTACTTCATTCATAGCTGCATCCAGAAGCTCACGGGCTTCATCTATAGAATGGAACACTCCATAAGGGGCTCCAAGGATTGCAGAAACCTGATTAACACCGATATTGACCATATATTTCCACCATATAGCCTTAATCATATCCTCTGGGATAAAATACGGTATATCCGCTTCATCAAACAGGGCCTTAACACGCTCCACTCTTTCGGTATGAATCTGATTCAACCGTTCCCCCAGATACAGCTTTCCAAAGGTGGTATAACTGATATTATTATCCGTTCTTACTGCATCAATGCCCACACAGGAGGAATACAGCAGCTTATCCATACCAAGAGCTTCACCGATTATTTCTTCACTGTCAATCCCATTTAAAAGCGACAATATAATGGTATCCGGTCCTACGTGCTTTCCGATTGAGTCAATGGCTTGGTTGAGGTTGTTATATTTGACTGCTATTAATATCAAATCCGCTTTGACTTCAGCATTATCCGGCTGTACAAACCTAAAGTCATAAGCCCTCCCGTTTACAGTCAGCTTGTCAGCGGTATATTTTCCGATTCGCCTGCTGTCTGCAATAACAGTAAAATTGATAGAAGCTGTATCATAAAGCTTCGCAGCATAGCTGCCGCCAATAGCCCCCAAACCTATAAGTGCTACGTTTTTAATTTTTTTCATACTTTAAACTCCATCTATTTATCGTTTCCCAGACGTGCTCTCTCCAGAGCAGCTAAATCAAACTTCTTCATTTTTAGAAAAGCCTGGGTAATTCTCTGAACTTCATCTTTTGTACCGTTAAACAATACATCATTAAGGTTTTCCGGAACAATCTGCCATGAAACTCCAAATTTGTCCTTAACCCAGCCGCATTGCTCTGCCTCAGGTACAGCAGAAAGCTTATCCCAAAAGTAATCAATCTCCTTTTGGTCTTTGCAATTTACAATTAGTGAAAATGCCTCATTGAAACTAAAATCTGTGTCATATGCATTATCCATAGCCGAAAAAGCCATACCGCTGAGCTTGAACGCAGCAAAATTCACCTTAGCCATTGATGCTTTTGCTTCTCCCTCGCCATATCTGCTTATTATTCCTACTTCCGAATCTTCAAATACTTCTGCATAGTACCTCACTGCCTCTTCAGCTTTGCCACATGCATCATTAGAAAAAAGCAAGTTAGGTGTAATCTTTTGAACAGTTTCTTCACTGTCAACAAGCATTAACTGCCAGGATAGGCCAAATCGATCTTGAATCCAACCGTACCATTTACTAAAGGGGTATTCCCCCAGCGGCATAAATTCCATCCCGCCTTCTGCCAATGCCTTCCATATAGTATTCACTTCATCTATAGAGTTGCAAGCTACCATCAAGGAAATCGATGGATTAAACTTGAAGTAAGGACCCGCACTTATTGCCGCAAATTCTTGTCCAGCCAATTCAAAATTCACAACTTCCGTATCTCCTGAAGGGGTCTCTCCGATAACTGTCACATTTAAAAGCTTGGATTGTTCAAATAAACTGATATAGAACTCGGCTGCCTCTTTAGCTTCTTTGTCATACCATAAATGTGGAACTATCTTTTGCATATTAGTCTCCTCCTCGAATCATCAATGTTAATAGGTTTCATAGTATTATAAATATAACCTAAAGTAACTATTTAATATTCATTATCCCCTACTTTCTTATATTAGCAAAGAGGTTGCTGCAAATTTATATTTCGCAGCAACCCAATAGGTCTAGTTACTTAACTTTTATATCTCTACCCATCGGCCTAGACTGTCGGACTCATAGGCCTTTTCCATAACATGCTGAATATATGCAGCTTCTATGAAGGAGGGGCTGGCTTCATGTCCTTCATAAACGCAGGAAAGAAAACTATAAAGGCAGTGCACATGCCCTCTCATCCAGCCTATACTGACCTTGTGGGCCGGAAAACTGCCGCCGGGCTTTTCATATCTCTGAACACATTCAATCTTGGTGTATCCCTTGCAGCCTCCGAAGTCCTGATCTGGAAGGGTATTGTCATAAAACTCAAGCCAATTGGGGTTCATCAGATCGAATTTGATAGCACCCTTTTGACCGTGTATTTCAAAACGAAGTTCATCGTTTGTACCCGTAGAAATTTTAGAAGCCTCAATTGTTCCAAGTGCACCATTCTGCATTTTTGTAAGCATTATGGCCATATCCTCCGCTTCAATACCAATCATACAGCCATTTTTATCAGGCCTCTTGTCATAAGCCACCTGGGTCTTTGCCATGATGCTTTCATATTCTCCCATGAGGTAATACATAAGATCCAAAACGTGTGAGCCCAGGTCAAACAGAACTCCGCCTCCACATACGGATTTATCATGTTTCCAACCCATTGGCTTATTAGGATCAACAGATCCTGAATGCAGATATACAGCTCTGTATGTAAGGATTTTACCGAGTCTGTCCTCTTCAATTATCTGCTTTGCCCTGATTATTGCAGGGAAAAACCTATTATGAAAAGCTACCTGATTGAAAACAGTCGTTTTCTTCAACTCCTGTAGTATCTCATCTGCTTCCCGGCTGCTTATTACCATTGGTTTGTCGCAATATATATGCTTACCTGCCTTCAGTGCCTTAATAATCATATCCTTATGCATATTATTTGGGGTACAGATATTAATCACCTGAATATCTTCTCTCGATAATATATCGTCTATATTATCAGTAGCAAACTCATAGCCCATTTCTTCCTTCGCCTTCTGCGCATTTTCCAAATGTCCGCAGCATACGCCTACCAGCTTCACCTTAAAGGGAAGATTGCTGTAATAAAGCGGCAGTGTTATATAGCCATAGGTATGGGCTTTACCCATAGCTCCATACCCAATAAGTCCTACACCTATTTCCTTCATCGTTTCAACTCCTTAATATACTTGCTTTTTATCTTCCGCACTGCCACCTGCCAAAAGCTATTTCCAGGGGCTGTTAGTATATCTATGTACATTAATTTCATCAATTACAGCTGTTCCCCGATGTGTCAGGATAAATAATGCTATATCTGCAATCTCTTCAGGATTTGTAAGCATAGAGGCATCCAAATCCGGCCTTGTATGCACAATCATATCCGTTGAAACTGCTCCGGGTGCAATGACATGTACGCGTATACCCTCCCCAAATACTTCCTGTGCAAGGACCTTTGTCATACCCATCAGCGCATGCTTTGATGCCGTATACGCACCCTGGTTCACATACCCCTTACAGCCCACAACAGAGGATATATTTATTATTGTTCCTGCATCGGATTGCCTGAGGTATGGCAGAGCTGACCTGCTGAGTAAAAATGGGGCTCTGGCATTTACCGCCATTTGAAGATCCCAATCATTAGCTGTGGTCTCTGAAAGGGGCTTTGGAATCGATATTCCCGCATTATTTATTAAAATATCAATTCTACCAAAGTAATCACCAGCTTTTTTGTTTTTTTCAGCTGGTGATGCTTCATCAGCAAGATTTGCCGGACAAGGCAAAACATCTATTCCAAACTGTGATAGTTCCTTCAGTACAGGCTCAAGGCTTTTTGCTGAACTGCTATTTATCGCCAGATTTACTCCTTCCTCTGCCAGCTTTAAACAGATTGCCTTTCCAATTCCCCTGCTGGCTCCTGTTACAACAGCTATCCTTCCTTTTAGCGACTGCATATGGCTTCCTCCCTATATATTAATAATTTTTCATCAATTCATGACTCAAAAATTCAATGTGTTCTTATAAGAATAATAGCATTATTTGCTCATTGGTCAATAACTTCTATATATCAATAATTATATACTGTTAATTTCTGCTTTACAACAATTGCATTCAAATGAAATGGTACAAAACTTCGTTTGAATGCAATTAAATATTTTTTTTCATTTATTTCATTTATTTTCGAAAGCATATTGAATTTCATTCGTAGATAAGTTATTATATTTCTATAAGATAATGTAAATAATAGCATACTTGCTTTTCAATATTAAAACTAGAAAATAAATTGGGGGTACTAAAATGGCAAAATCACTTCCCGTGTTATGCGGATCAATTGCAGGAAGCATCGGCGGAATGGGTGTAATAATGCATAATGCTGCATATAAGGCCTTGGACCTGAATTATACATATGTTTCATTCCAGCCCGACAACCTCGAGGACGCCATGAAAGGCATGAGAATACTAGGAATCAGAGGATTGGCAGTGACGATGCCATTTAAGCAGGATGTAATTCAATATCTGGATGAGCTTGATGAATCAGCGAAAATTATAGGTGCTGTAAATACTGTAGTAAATGAAGACGGCATACTAAAGGGCTACAATACAGATTGGACAGGGGCAATAAAATGCCTGGAGGAGGTTACTGACATCAAGGATAAGAAAGTTGTTATCCTTGGCGCTGGAGGTGCCGGCAGAGCTGTAATCTATGCATTGAAAAAATATACGAAGGAAATTTCAGTATATAACATTGATGAACAAATGGGCAAAGAGGTATCTGATTATTTCGTCGTCAAATATGCCGGTATTCCTGCTGATTTTAACCAAAGTGTTGATTATGATATCTTGATTAACGCGACCTCGGTTGGTTTTAAAACTACAGATACAATACTTACTGAAGATCAGATGAAACAAGGCAAAATAGTATTGGATGCCGTTTTCATTCCAATTGAAACTACTTTTGTGAAAATCGCAAAGGCTGCTGGATGTGAAGCAATACCCGGTTATAGAATGCTTATTCATCAAGCATGCTATCAATTCGAGCTATATACCGGTGTAAAAGCACCTTTTGAGGTTATGGAAAAAGCGTTGCTGGATAGAATCAATGCCAAATAATTGATGTTTAGGAGGATTAAAATGATTAATGGTTTCGGACATATTGCATTTACTGTTATGAATATGGAAAAATCCCTTGAGTTCTATTGCAATGTTCTTGGCTTGGAAAATGCTTTTGAAGTGCGGGATAAGGATGGAAACCCGTGGATCAATAATATCAAAGCCGGCGAAGGGCAATATATAGAGCTGATCTATGGAGGGACTGAAGACTATCAGTATATAGAAGAAAGAGCAGGGTTTTCACATTTATGCATTGATGTAGAAGATATCCATATCCTGGCTGACCGCTTGCGCTCCTTCGGTATTCCTCTGGATGTGGAACCGAAACAAGGACGCGATCTGAATTTCCAATGCTGGGCGAAGGATCCCGACGGAAACAGAATAGAATTCATGCAATTCCACCCCGCTTCCCCCCAAAAGAAGGGCAAATGGTAAAACTGCCAAGGGCGTGGATTAGTAACTATAGAAAAAGTGAGATTCACCGAGATTGTTATACTAAACTCGTGTGAAGCTCACTTTTTATTTTTAGAATAATGCAGCGTTGCCGTAGTAGACAGCTCCAACCGCCTGTGCAAACTGTGCAACGGTATATTCTTTATTTTGCTCCAATTGTTTCATAAGCGGTGAGTAACTCATGGTTTCGTCTGCTGCTTCAAAAATCAGACCTGGTTTTATTTTTTCAGCGCCTCTTTTCATAAGCTCGAAACAGGTTTTGTTTTTTACCAATCTTCCAAAAAGAATTCTGGATTTAACCTCAGGGCTCAAAATTCTTTCGGTCTCACACCAGGTAACCGCCATATATTCGCCAATATCCAACCATACCTTTCTTGTTACGTCATCCTCATCCTTTAAATGAGGGTCAAACTCTCTGTCAGGCAGTCCCATAAGGAACTCTAGTAAGGGCTTGCGCATATCCTTTTGTTCCAGTTCAATATATATCCCTTTCCCATGGCCAGAGTCCTTGTATTTAATAAAGCCCTTCTGCTCCATTTCCCTAATAAGATCAGGTCTCATTTCTGTGAAGTACTTTATAGCCAACCTGAAGGCTCCGCTCTGGCTGGCATACTTTTGAAGGGTTCCAGCCAGGTTGGTATTAAAGTTATTGATACTTCTTATGTCATCCGGCTCATATTCTTTCTGGACATAGCTTCCCAGATCAATAATCGAATTATATACCTCCAAAGGAATTTCAGGAATCTTCCCTTCTGCGTCAACCCAACCGGTGCCAAGCTCTGTTCCCAAAGTATGAGCAAATATGCCCTTTTCCAAATCAAAATCCTTATCCGAGGCTGCCCATTCAACCGCTGCTGTAAAGGATGCCATAGGCCCGTCATTAGTATTCTTTACCACCTTTGAATATTTACCGAGTTTCTCATTTAGCCCCAGAAATCTTGCAAATTCAATTTCATAATCTATTGACCTGTTATTTCTAATGCCTCTGGTTTTATAGGTCTCTCCCCCTATAATCCTGTCTTTGACTACAACATCCGGGAAACACATGCCAATAGCATCGATATCGATAAGCTTTCCCGCAAGAGCTTCTTCAGCCTTTAAGGATGTCGATCTTATCAATTCCCCAGAAGCATCCTTTTCCATTGCAGCTTCCAGCTCTGCTCCAAGCTTTGCAAGTTCATCTATATTCAGAGCCTCACCGTCCAAGCTGTCATAGCTTGCTTTTGCTATGAGCAATCTTACAATATCGACAATCGGATCCATTATTTCGTCTGCAGTCTGGTAAATAGCAGGAAACCAATCATATTCCTTTATGTATTCAAGTTTACCGTCCAGAGCCAAAACAGCCTTTATATCGGTACCTCCGATATCGATTCCGCATAGAGCCCTTCCCTTCAGATTTTTGTAAACCTTGTGAAAAACGTCCTGTTCACGCTTTTGCGGGGTACCTTCATTAAACATACTTGGTATTTCTTTTTTGTCTTTGATTCTAAAATGAAAGCCGCTTAAATCCGAAGCAGGCTCGCTCCCTATGCTGGCAATCATACGGTCAATTACATTTATACATTTCCCAAAGCCTTTTCTCTCACTCCGAAGCTCGTTGATGCCAAAGGTTTCATCCAGTGCACGCAGCATTGCACATAGCTTTTCTTTTGAAGAATCAACGTAGAAGGTTATATATTTCCCTCCCAAAGCTGATAGGATATTATAAATCTCTGCATTGATATATGATGAAATAAAGCTTCTTTCTTCTTCTGTACAGTTATCAACAGCTGGGATTCTAATGTTTAAAACCTTATCCTCATCTTCGGAAATCAATCTGTCAACAAGAAGAATATCATCACTGCCCTCATCTCTAAGCTCTAAAAAAGCCTCTCGAACATGATTTATATATACAGGCATGTCTTCTTTTGCTTTTTTAATAAATTCTTTTATCATAAAGCACATCCTTAATTATGATTTAATAAGCAAAACCCGGCAGGTCATCCTCTAACTATATTTGCAATTCCTATACCGGAAAGGATTCCATTATAGAATTCCATCTCATCAGCTTTATACATTTCAGGATTTTTTTCATAAATGAACTTCTTATTCATCAAAGTATACTTGCTTTGAGCCAGAGGATTATAATTTATCAGCTCAACTCTTACCCGGGGCGAAAGTGAATAGAGAAACCGGGCAATTTCCTTAAGATTTTCCTCTGTGGCAGTGTATTCCGGAATCAATGGGACCCTTACGAGAATATCTAATTTATCCTGATCAAAATAGTGCTTGAAAAGGTGGACAAAGTTGTCCTTTATAATGGTATTATCCTGCCCAGTATAAAGCCTGTGAAGCTCCGAATCAAACACCTTAAAATCGGCTATCAGCAAATCTATGTATGGCAAAAACTGCTCAAGGGTCTTCCTATCCACATGAAGACATGTTTCAATGGCAGTACTTAATCCATGTTTTTTACATTCCTTCAGAAGCTCCAAGGTGAATTCCTTTTGACTGAAGGGTTCTCCCCCGGAAAGTGTAATTCCTCCGTAAGGCTCGTAAAATTCTTTATCCTTTAGAAGCTCATCCACCACTTCCCGGACCGTCATTTCTTTCGAATCAAAAGCCAGCGCTTGTGCCGGGCATGCCTCAACACACAACCCGCATAAATCGCAGAGCTCTCTGTGGATTTTGACCTTCATTCCTTTATCTGCATGGCTTATGGCTTTCAAGGGGCACACATTAATGCACGTGCCGCAACCGATACATTTATTTTTAAAATAACACAGCTTCTTTATAGGCTCTAATCCTTCAGGATTTTGGCACCATTTGCATTTCAAAGGGCAGCCCTTTGTAAAAACGGTTGTCCTGATGCCTGGTCCATCATGTGTCGAAAACCTTCTAATGTCAAATACTAAACCCTTCACTTCCATTGAACTGTTTTGTATGTCCATCAGATATCACCATAGCTTGTTCTGGCTATGATTTCGTTTTGCAAATCATCTGCCAGCTCAGTAAAATAGGCGGTATACCCCGCAACCCGCACCGTTAGCCCCCTATATTTTTCGGGGTCCTTCTTCGCAGCAAGAAGATCTTCCTTTTTAAGAACATTAAATTGAATATGAGATATATTTAGCCTGACAAAAGCCTTTAGGAATTGGGCGAACTTTTCAACACCTGAGTCCGTATTAAAAAACTCCGGTAAAAACTTCATGTTCAACAATGTGCCATTGCTTCCCAGCATGGAGTCCACTCTCGAAACAGATTTGAGCACCGCAGTCGGCCCCTTGATATCCCTGCCGTAAACAGGGGACATGCCGCCATCTGCCAAGGGTTCTCCTGCGAATCTTCCATCAGCCGTCGCTCCAACGTTCTGCCCCATAGGAACATGGGCCGAAACAGTATATAAGCCGGTATGATACACGCCGCCCCTTATATTTCTATAGTTCTTCAGCTTTTCGTTAAAATATCGTATCCACTTGTCTGCGATTTCATCAACCCACTCGATGTCATTGCCGTACTTTGGCGCATGATTAAGAAGAGTGAGCCTTAATGCTTCATCCCCTCTAAAATTTGAGCGGAGAGCATCAAGCAGCCCTTCTTTACTTATCCTCTTTTCATCGTAGACAAGCTTCTTGATTGCAGCCAGGCTGTCCGCTATATTAGCTCCCTGTATCACCTGAATCCCTGAAAGATTATAGTGAGCTCCCCCTGCTGTAACATCAATCCCCTTTTCAAGACAGTCGTCGATTACAGCTGATAGAAATGGTGAAGGAAGCACCTTCATGTGAATTCTTTCGACAACCTCACAGCATTGAATCATTTTATCAATAAAATAGTCCATTTGCTTGGCAAAGGCCGCTTCAAGGTCTTCGTAAGCGGCATAGCTGCTTATATCTCCCAGAGGCAATCCTATCTGCTCTCCGGTCATCAGGCAAACACCATTATTGAGGGTAAGCTCAAGCACCTTTAGCAGGTTAAACATGGCAGCATCACTCCAGCCAAGGTTATTGCCATGGGTGGTCAGCTCTACACATCCGACAATGGCATAATTTATTGCATCCACTTCACTGATTCCCTGGTTTCGAAGAGCCGGTATGACAGCCTCGTCATTAAAGCACTGGGGCATTCCGCTTCCCTTTGCAATAACCTTCACACACTGCTTTAGGAATTCCTCGGGGGAATTCTTATAAAGTCTGGCTGATAGGTTTGGTTGAGGCAATCCAATATGCTCCTGGGCTTTCAAAAACAAATATGAAAGCTCATTTGCTGCATCGCTTCCATCCAAGTGCTGCCCGCCTATAGCTACATTGAATCCAATGGGGAACCCCGCAAAGTACTTGGCGCTGTGGGAATTCCTCAGGTATACTATCTGGTTGAATTTCAGCCACATACATTCGATAATTTCCAATGCTTTCGTAAAATCGATAATCCCTTTGTCTATATCCGATTGGAAGTAAGGATAAAGGTACTGATCCATCCTGCCGGGAGAAAAGGAAGAGGCATTGGATTCCATATGAAGTATCACATAGAGGAACCAAACTGACTGTACAGCTTCATGGAAGGTTTCCGGGGGCTGGCAGGACAGTTTCCGGCATATTCTTGATACCTCCAGTAAATCCGATTTCTTTTTCTCATCGGATGCCAGCATTGCCTTTTGGGATGCCAGTTCTGAATACCTTTTCATAAAATTGCATGCACCTTCAAGGACAATGACCATACTATTATAAAAATCCTTAGTATCATCGGAACTAGCCTCAAGCTTCTTCGAAGCTGCATCCATTAATCCCGCCGGTCCGTACTGCAGCCATTTCTCGGTATTTGGGCATATATGACCCTGGGCATGATCCTTTTGGTTAATCTTCGCGACCTTAACAATTCTGTCGACTTCTTCTCCTACTGTAGCTTTAACTATATCCTCAAGGGAATTTCCTTTCCAAAAGGGCGCTATTCTTTCCCTGAATTCCCTTATATCCTCTTCTTTAACATTGAACTTGTCTTGGGGTCTTGAAGGCAAGGTTTCGATTTCCTTATCAATCCACGATATACCAGACTCCGGGAAAACTACGCCTCCCCTTACTCCCCTGGTTCTATTGCCGACAATAAGCTCCTCTTCCTCAATTGTGATTTCGAGGCTTTCCAAGGCTTTTCTCAAAGCCAGAGCCCTCTTTATAATGACAGGCTTCCCATCATTTTCTGCATATGCCTCGGTAATAAGCTTTGCTTGCTCTAGTGACATATATCTGGGCTCTGAAAGCATTTTTTCCTTTAAGACCTTGATTCTGTCAGCACTGGTAATATTGTCAATTATCCTTGTATATTCCATAATTCTCGCCTCTCCGTCCTTCACATTCTTATGATTCGATAAAATGTCCCTTAAAATCAAATTGGAGTAGTGCTTTTCTCCCTGAATGCAACTACTCCAACTGTTTTATAATATTTCATCCTTCAGGGCTATATGTATAACCAAAGAATAGTGTTATACCAGCTCACGCTTGCGTTTTCTGCCATAGCAGTCAAGGCAGATGATTGCCACAATCACGACCCCTTTGAACACCATCTGAATATAAGCATCTATGCCCAGCATATTCATGCCGTTTTCCAGCACTCCAAACAACAGCAGTCCAATGGCAGACTGTGGTGCGCTGCCGATGCCTCCAGCGAAGGAGGTACCGCCTACTACAACACCGCAATTTACCACAAGCGCAGTGGTATCACCGTAGGTTGCGGAGCCGGAATTCAACATGGAGGAAAGCATTACGCCTCCCAGGGCAGCAGCAATACCGCAGATAACAAAGGTAGTTGCCTTGATTCGATGGACATTGATACCCGAATACTTCGCTACCTCAAAATCACCGCCGATAGCATAGCAATTTCTGCCAAATTGAGTATATCTCAAAATCCAATGAGTTATAAAGAACACAACAACCATCACAACCACAAGATAAGATATTGTATTAAACAGCTTGCCGTTGGCAAGAGTCACAAATGCAGGGTTAGTGCAGGGTACGGGGTGTGCATCAGTTAGCTGCTGTGCTATCCCTGTAAGCAGCATACCCATTCCCAGAGTAATAATAAAGGGCTCCGTCTTCTGGTATACAACCAAATAGCCGTTTACAGCTCCCACAGCGGCACCGGCCAGCAGTGCAGCCAATATGGATATCCAAATAGGCATACCAATATTCATCAACTTTATTACTACTATGCCCGCAATAACCATAATTCCCCCTATGGACAGGTCACACCCGCCGGCAACAAGGACCACCGTAACACCAAAGGCGAGGATCATGAGTATTGACACCGATTTCATCATATCAAACAGATTGTAGGTTGTATAAAAGTTCGTATCAAAAAACAGCATAGTCACAAGCATTGCGATAATGGCCAGAAAGGCCTTCTGTTTTGTTGCAATATTAAGAAGCTTTTTGCCAATAATAAAATTATTCATTCACATTTCCCCCTAAAGTTGCTTGCGGTTGTCTAGCCATATTGCAACGACCAGAATCGCACCCTTCAGCATATACTGCATATAAACCGAAACCCCCAGAAGGTTCATGCAGTTTGATAACAGTATTACCAGCATAGTACCAAGCACAGTACGCAGTACGCTTCCATTTCCGCCTATCAGGGTAGTACCGCCGACAACTACCGCAAGGATAGCGTTTGTCTCAAAACCTTTACCAATGACAGGGGATGCTGTGGTCACTCGTGAGAAAAGCACGATGGCACCTAGAGCAGCCATCAAACCGGAAATAGTATAAATAATAGCGATGCTGCGTTTAATCGATATACCGCTCAGCTCTGCAGCAGTTTTGTTACCACCTGTCAAATAAATGGATCGTCCCATATACGTCTTGTTCTGGAATATATATAGCAACAGTAAGCAAGCGAGGAATATAATGAAGGACACGGATACAAACCCAACGTTCCCTGAACCGATGACTTCAAAAACGGAAGTATCCCCTTGGACACGGCTCATGCGCTGTGTTGATCCTCCACTATATATCAGTGCCAAAGCACCGTATACAGTGCTCATGCCGAAGGTGGCAAACAATGCCTCAGCCTGCGTCATCGCACCGCTGACAAGTATTAATGCGCTGTTTAGATATCCGCAAAAGGCGCCCAAACCCAGGCCTACAATAAGTGCCGGTATCTGTCCAATAGGATCGATCAGCGAGAGGGTAACCACAGCTACTAGGGATATTATGCCCGCTACCGACAGGTCGATGAAGCCGCCTATGATTACAAAGGTCATTCCGAGAGCAACCATGACCAAGGGTCCAAACTGACGCATTACGTTGGTCAGGTTTCCGGTTGTCAGGAAATTTGGCTCAACGATTGCGGTTATAAGCACGAGTAATGCGATAGCGACCAGGACCAGATAATCCCTAAAGATAACCTGTGTAATGTTCTTTAGATTAAATTGCTCACTCATGATTTAGTTCCTTTCTGCCAAACTCAAGGGCCTTCTCCATTATATGGTCTGCCGATGAGACTTTAGGATCAAATTCACCCGTTACCTGCCCGTCGCAGATGGTCAGCACGCGGTTACTCATACTAAGTACCTCGGGGAGCTCAGAGGATATCAGTATTACGGAGCCTCCTCTTTGGGCGACCTCCTTCATCAAAAGGTAGATCTCGTATTTAGCGCCTACGTCTATACCCCTTGTGGGCTCATCAAGTATAAGAATTCGCGGGTTTAACTCCAGCCAGCGTCCAACAATGCATTTCTGCTGGTTCCCACCGGAAAGACTCCGAACTTTGGTCCTTACGGAGGGAGTCTTGACCCCGAGGGATTTTACATGCCGTTCGGCTATGTCTTTCTCCACCGATCGATTCAAAAATCCAAACCTCGTTATCTTATCCAGGCTTGCCATAGAAATATTGGATTCTACTGAGAAGGGAAGCACCAGACCTTGCAGCTTTCGATCCTCCGGCACCAGTGCTATACCGGCACGTTTCGCATCTATGGGTCTCTTAATTCTGACATGCTTTCCGTCTATAAGGACTTGATGACCTTTTACCTTGTCAGCACCAAATATTGCTCGCACAATTTCAGTTCTTCCTGCGCCGACAAGTCCCACCAATCCCAGAATCTCGCCCTTTTTCAGTTCAAAGCATATATTGTTAAGTTTATTCGTATTGATTGATCGAACCTCCATCAGCGTTTCGCCTACGCAGTCAGGACGCTCGGGATATTCATTTTCAATTGTACGGCCTACCATCTTTGCTATCATTTCAGAGCGTGTAATCTCAGAAATCGGCTTTGTATCTATGACATGTCCGTCGCGCATGACAGTCACTATGTCGCAGAAACTAAATATCTCAGCTAATTTATGACTGATATATATGATGGAAATGCCTTTATCCTTAAGATGATGGATGATCTTAACCAATTTCTTCATTTCGTCGGCAGTCAAGCTGCTGCTGGGCTCATCCATGATAATGAGCTTGGAGTCAAAGGATAATGCCTTGGCGATCTCTACCATCTGCTTTTCAGAAACACTTATTTCCGAAACCAGCTTATAGGTATCTATAGTGCTGCCGATGCTCGTGAGCAGCTCCTTCGCCTTTGCATGGGTACCGCGCATACCATTTAGCTCTTTGAAGCGCCCTAGAAAAATGTTTTCGCCTACGGTCATGGTATTTACTAGATTTAATTCCTGATAAATGATACTGAGGCCTCTTTTCATAGACTGGATAGGAGTTGTGGTTTTAATGGTCTCACCGTCGAAAGCGATAGTGCCCGAGTCCTTCTGGTATACACCGGACAATATTTTCATAAGTGTCGATTTACCAGCGCCGTTTTCTCCCACAATACCATGTACGGTACCGCGGCGAACCTCGAAGGAGACCTGATCCAGTGCCTTGACCCCCGGAAACGATTTGCTCACATCTTTAATGCTAAGTATAACTTCCTGTTCCTTCTTTTCCATTCGAGATAACCTCTTTCGAATAATTTTAAGACTAAAGCCCGGTTCGGCTCAACGCCGAACCGAGCTTTAGTCCAATATTATGGATTACTACCTATTACCACTCAGGAGCTGTAAATGTATCAATATTGTCTTTGCTTACGATATCCAGAGGAATGAAGTTCTGCTGTTCAACCTTTTCACCATCAACAACTTTTCTAGCCAATTCAAGGGATTTCGTAGTCATGTTTTCAAAGTTCTGCATGATAGTTACGCTCTGATCGCCGGCACGTACCTGATCGAAGCCTGCACGGCATCCATCAACGCCAACTACGAACTTACCTTCCATTTTAGCAGCCTTCAAAGCCTGAATAGCGCCTGTAGCACCGTTGTCCCAGTGTACAAACACACCCTCAATCTTTGCGCCGTTCTTAGTGATCATGTCTTCCATGATTGTCATAGCCTGGTCAGTAGCCCACTGCTGAGTTGCTTTGTAGTCGATAACTGTGAGCTTGGAGCCTTTGATAGCATTATTGAAGCCGTCATGACGTTTAATCTGCGCATCATGTCCGGATTGTCCACCGATTTCAACGATGTTTGCACCGTTAGGGAATTTGTCTAAGAATGCCTTAGCTGCTGCTTCACCAGCCATGTTATCATTTACACCTACGAAGAAATCACGTGCTGCAGCTTTATCCCCTGGCAGGTCGGAAGAAAACATTCCTACTACTACTCCAGCTTTCTTTGCTGCTTCAAGAGCAGGAACGATAGCATTTATATCATTAGGGTTAACGAAGAGAGCTTTTACTCCCTGTGCTACAGCGTTGTTAACAGCCTGTGTTTCAGCCTGTGCGTCACCTTTAGCATCAAGGATGGTTACTTCAAAGTTGAATTCTTTAGCATGCTTCTGGAACATCTTTGAAGCAAATGACTGGGATTCGTTGGCCATGTCGGCAACGATAAAGGCAATTTTCTGTACCTCAGCGGAAGCCTCTGCAGGCTTAGGAGCTTCTGTAGCAGCAGGTGCTGCTGGGGCTGCGTTTCCGCATCCTGCCAAACTGATAACCATAATAACCAACAATAACATAGCGATAACATTTTTACTAGCTAATCTCATTTATAATACCCTCCCTTTACATTTTCAAAATTAAAGTTTTACAGCATTTATCTCACAATTAAAAATTGATTTCTGGACTGCTAAGCTAAAACACTAATTTAATACAACATAATTTAGAGTTTAGCTATTTAGTTTTTTGAAATCCTCCTTTCGAGATGATTTACTATTTTCCAGTGCAGAAGTCATATTTTTAACCCAAAAGATACAATTTAGCGCGAACATTCTCAAAATTTACCAAAGCTAATTTCATGGAATTCAAGTGCCCCATCAACTAAACTTAGAGTTACAACGGAATTCTTCATATGTAAAAGTATTTTATCAGATTATATAACGATTATAATATAATATTCTTCATATTGCAATATATAATATTTTCTTTGTAACTTTATTTACTTTCGTTAATAAGCGAATGTTTTTATACTCAGAGTTTTCTATAGCAAAATTGACCTGGTTTTTTATGAAATGTACCTTATTCTACCATGTGTTTACATATATTAGGTATACAAAATAAATTAAATAATAGTTATTATCATTAAATTTCATTATTTTTGTAAGTATATTGTGTTTCTTTCAAAGATATATTATCATAGACTCATTATCAATCTTACTTCTTTAATAGGATTTAAGTTTGTTATTGAACTTTCTTTTGAAATAATATATTATTAATTCGTAAGTAGCTGGAATACAAATAACAATAATTTGGATGGTGAAACTAAATGAATGAAAGACAACTGGCTATTCTAAACAAGGTTACGAATGATACTAAAATAAACGTAGGTATGCTCTCGAAAGAATTTGGCGTTTCCCAGGTAACGATCCGTCAGGACCTCAAAATCTTGGAACAGAATGGTGTTTTAAAAAGATTTCACGGCGGAGCAATGGTACATTCAGATGACGACATTATGAAAAGGTTGTCTTTCAATTATGATACAAAGCTTCAAATTGCCAGGGAAGCAGCCAAGCTGATAAGCAATGGCGAAACCATAATAGTCGAATCAGGTTCAACAAATGCACTTCTTGCAAGGGAGCTTGCAAACAAAAACGATATAACCATTATTACAAACTCTACCTTTATAAGTAGGTTCGTACGTAATTTGAATATCAAGGTAATCGTCCTTGGAGGGGATTACCAGCACGAGTCAGAGGTAACTGTCGGACCCTTGACCAGGATTTGTCTTAAAGAATTTCATGTAGATAAGGTTTTTATGGGTGTTGATGGTTTCAGTCCAAAAGTTGGCTTCACCTGTCTGAACATGATGCGTGCTGAGGTAACAAGAGCCATGGTTGATAGAGCTGAGAAATGTATAGTATTAACGGATTCCACCAAGTTTGACAAACTGGGTGTTGCTTGCTCGCTGAAGCCAACCGAAGTGGATATTGTGGTCACAGATTCAAAGATTAGAGAAGAAAACGTGAGTGTACTTAAGTCTTTTGGCATTGAAGTACTTATTGCCGATACAGAAAATTAATTACTTTTTAAAGGCGGGGGTTTTTTATGTCTAAATATTCTATTGGGATAGATGTTGGCGGAACAAAAATTGCTTATGGAGTTTATGATTCGAATTATCAAAAAGTTGGTAAATTCGTTGCGAAAACCAATCCGCAGCTGGAACCAGAAGAAATGATCGATGAGATGTGCAGCCACATAAAAACACTGCTGGCTCAGAGTTCCATACAAGTGTCTGAAATCAAAGGGGTTGGAGCAGCCTTTCCTTCTCACATAGACTTTGAGAAAGGGTTGGTTATAACTACCTCAAGTCTTCCTAAGTGGGATAACGTACCTGCCAAGGAAATGCTATCGAAAAAGTTAGGCGTTCCCGTAGAAATCGACAACGACGCAAATGCAGCAGCTATTGCAGAGCACCGCTTTGGTGCAGGCAGAGGCCACAAGCACATGCTGTATGTAACAATCAGCACAGGAATAGGCGGCGGGATAATCATAAATAACGAAATCTTCCGGGGAAGCTACGGCGCAGCTGGGGAATTCGGACATATGATTATCAGCGATGAGGGTTACAAATGCGGCTGTGGAAATGTTGGCTGCGTCATGTCCCTGGCTTCGGGGCCGAAAATCATCAGATATACTCTCGATAGGATCGACGATGGCGCCTGCAGTATGATTTCAAATATGATAGCCTGTACAGATGAGATCTCCTGCAAGCATATAGGAGATGCAGCGAAGGAAGGTGACACCCTTGCCAAAGAAGCTCTTGACAGAACAGGAGACTATTTGGGCATCATGTTTGCGAACCTATACCAAATCTTTAATATCAGGCATTTTGTTGTAGGAGGCAGCGTTTCTAAAATTGGAAAGCCTCTTTTTGATAGATTTTATGGAAAGTTAATGAGCCTTTCAAAAATTTCATCCGCTTACCCGGTAACCATAGTACCGGCTGAGCTGGGAGATGATGTGGGAATAGTGGGTGCAGCAACACTTGTAGATAAATAAGCTAATAGCGATCAGGGATATACCAAAAGGTATATCCCTTTTCAATTTAAAGCTATGTTTTAAATAAATGTTGAAAATTGATAGAATTATGTAGATATGCTACAATAAAGGTCATATAAAGGTATCAAGATTTTGTTAGGAGTGATTTTTTGAAAAGGGCAATAATTTTATTTCCAAGTTTCGATGATATAAATATTATTAAAAGTATAAGAGAAAAGTATGATCCACTTGCAAACTGCATTGCCCCACATATCACTATTGTTTTTCCATTTGATAGTGATATATCAACAGATGATTTGAAATTGCATTTTAATAAAGTGTTAAAAGGAATAAAAAAGTTTAATGTTCAATTAAAGGATTTTACAGGGGACTTTAGAGATGGATATTTGTTTCTTAATGTAAAGAAGGGAAATGACAATATAATTGAACTGCATGATAAATTATACAGTGGAATATTAGAGAGTTTTTTATTTAGGAAAGTAACGTATTGCCCTCACTTAACTGTCGGTAGATTACATCAACAGATTGAGTTTGATAAAGCACTTGATGAATTAGGTTGTTATGGCGAAAGTTTTGAAACCGTAATTGATAAAATATATATAGAAAATATTGATATTATTGAACATTCTACAATTGAATTCTCATTTGATTTAGAATAAATTTTCCATATAAGGGAAGCCACAAATGGCTTCCCTTAAAACTATATATTATCAACATTATTTTAAAACATAGCCTAATTTAACAGCAAAAAGTACCGGCGCGAGGAATTATTCCTTACTTTCCGGTACTTTTTTATAACAATATGTTTTATTAATAGTTACCTTATAGCGTATGCTCTGTCCTTGCAATAATATCATCCTGGCTATCCGGAGAGAGATTAGTGAAAAAGGCCGAATACCCAGCTACCCTAACTATAAGATCACGGTATTTCTCAGGTTCCTTCTTTGCCGCAAGGAGAGTTTCTCTTGATACTATGTTGTACTGCACATGCCAGCCCTTAAGTGCATCAAAGAAGGTCCTAAGCATAGCTATCAGCTTCTTCTTGTCTGCTTCCTCACTAATAACAGCAGGAGCTAACTTCTGATTCAACAAAACTCCACCCAGTATTTTATCTGTAGGAAGCTTGGCAATGGATTTGAATACTGCTGTCGGTCCCAGAAGGTCTGTGCCTGATGATGGCGAGCAGCCCTCCGCTAAGGGAGTATAGGCTTTTCTTCCATCCGGAGTCGCAGTCACTATTGAGCCTGAGGGAACATTCGAAGATATACTTGAGGTTCCGGCAAAGTAGCCGCAGCCAATTGGGCCTCTGCCAAAGCGTGTAGTATGATATTTTCCCATTTCCTCAATAAAATACATATATGCCTCCCTCAGAAGAAGGTCAACATAATCATCATCATTTCCAAACTTCGGCGCGTAGTTTAAAATTATCTGACGGAGCTTTTCGCCCTCGATTCCTTCAAAGTCATTCTCAAGATTTTTCATCAGTTCCTCTTTGCTTATGCGCTTCTCTTCAAATACAAGCTTCTTTATGGCGGCAAGGGAGTTGCCAAGATTGGCTATTCCGACCTGCAAGCCTGATATAAAATCATACTTGCTGCCGCCTTCTTTTATGAATTTACCCTTTTCAATACAATTATCAACAAAGGCAGAACAAAGAATATCAGGTACATTTTCTTCAAGGGTCGTGTCAACCGAGGCATCTATGGCAATAGTGGCATATGCGTAGTATTTAACCTGGTCCTTCCATGCCTCCATTACTTGGTCAAAGCTTTCAAAGTCCGTAAACTTTCCTTTTCCTGGATGAAAAGTCTTTCCGCTCTTGGCATCAAGACCATCGTTCAAAGCAGCCAGGATAACGCGGCCAAAGTTAAGGAAGCTCATTCCCGTACACCTATAGCCCCATTTGCCGGGAACTGCAACCTCTATACAGCCGATGGCAGAATAGTTGTAGGCATCTTCCTTCAGAACACCCAGCTTTATCAGCTCGGGAATTACGATTTCATCATTGTTGAACGCCGGCATTCCGAAGCCCATTTCTATGACCTTTGTACATTCCATCAAAAAGTCATCGGACATATTTCTGTGGAAGCGTACCGAAAGATTAGGCTGTGTCAGCCTGGTATTCCCCACAGACCTTAAAATCAGATAGCTTAATTCATTTACCGCATCCCTGCCGTCGGTAGTTTGACCTCCGATAGTAACATTCTGGTACAGTGGTCCCCCAGCTGAAGAACGAGTATGTGACCAGGAGCGTATCTTCCTTACATTCAAAATCTTTACCCAGGTACACTCAAGAAGCTCCATTGCAAATTCAGGTGTTATGGTTCCAGCCTTCAGGTCTCTTTCATAAAAAGGATATAGATACTGGTCCATGCGGCCAAAGGATACAGAATGGCCATTACTTTCTATTTGAAGTATCAGCTGGAGAAACAAGGTCAACTGTAATGCCTGATAGAAGGTTTCCGGCGGTTTTTCAGCTATATGTCCGCAGTTCTTGCTTATTAAAAGCAGTTCCTGCCTGCGTACGGCCTCCGTTTCCTTCTCCATCAATTCCAAGGCAAGAGCTTCATACCTATGAATGTACGTTTGAAAAGCCTTGATGCTCATTTCAACCGCTTTATAAAACTGCTCTTTCTTCAAGTCGGCCCAATCCCAAAGCTTTAATTTACTTCTGTAGGATTGTATTTCATCAAAATATGCATTTAAACCTACCCTTAGAATTTTTTCATGATCCACCGCAATATGCGCATCCCCTGAGGTTAAGTTTCCTTCAGCCTTTATAATTCCGGCATCAAGAATTTCTTTCATCTCTTTCGGCATAAGGGCATAACCTTTGTCTATGGTAGTCTTTCCCACCCAATAGGGGGAAATAGCCCTTATTTCCGCTTTAGTCTCTTCAGTAGGATAATACGCATCTCCAGGCCTCTTATCGAACTCATCCAGCTCATTGAGCATCCAGGTTACTGAATACTCGGGAAAATAAGCTGCTGCATTTATTTTTGAAGATTGGTTCCCCACAATCAGCTCTCCCTGGTCGATGTAGATGGTCATTCTCTCCAAAGTTTCCTTCAAAGCAATGGCACGTCTTACAGGCACTGGCATAGCTTCATGCTTTTGATACACTTCAGTATATATTTTGCCTCTTTCCACACAAATTGTAGGTTTTGTGGATAAGACTTTCTCTCGCAAATGATTTACTCTTTCAGATAAAACAAGTTCATTTTTCATTTCACTAACCTCCTATAACAGCTTTTAACCCCTTAGTTTTTGCATATAAAAGAAAAGGCTCTAACTCATTTTTGTCCAGTGCTTCCGCTCTGTACTTGTATTCCAATCCCAGCTGCATATACTTGCCTTTTCCAAATGAGTGATATGGAATCAAGTGAAGATTTTTAATATTGGTAAAGGAATCAAGGAAATCAATCATTGAATGCATATCCTCAGAGCTATCATTAAAGCCCGGAATTATCGGTACCCTGATAGTCACAGGAACATTCATTGCTTCCAAGGCCCTCAGGTTATACTCATACTGTTCAAAATCTAAAAAAGTTACCTCTTTTAGCTTTTTAGCATCAACATGCTTCAAATCCACAAGGAATTCATCTATGTATTGAACCGCAGCCTCAATATTTCCCCAAGGCACATCCAGACAAGTTTCCACAGCTATAGAAATTTCTCTTTCCTTAAGCTTTTTCGCCAGCACAAGGAGTTCCTTAGGATGAGCAAAGGGTTCTCCTCCGGATAATGTAACACCGCCACCGCTGTTCGAATAGAATTCTTTGTCTTTTTCTATTTCCTTCAAGAGAGCTTCAACGTCAAACTCTTCACCTATAACCTGAATTGCTTTTGACGGACATATATCTTTAAATATCAACGGGGTTTTGATGCGCTCACGGTTTATAATTATGCCATCATCAGCTTTCTCAAACTCTCCATTTACCGACAGCTTGACACACTCCATACAGCCTATGCATTTTTGCTTATCAAAAAAAATGTCATAGTCGAAGCTTTGACTTTCCGGATTGCTGCACCAGGGGCACCTTAACGGACAGCCCTTGAAAAATACAATTGTTCTTATACCGCTGCCATCATGGGTAGAAAACCTCTGTATATTAAAGATCATAAATACGCCTCTCTATCTGTTTACTTATTATAATTGTAATCCAGTTTCAATCGTAAGTCAATATTGTTTCAATTATAATACGCTAATTCTATTTATTATAGAACATCTTTTTTACAAAAGTCAAAACCCCCAGGAATGTTTTCCCGGGGGTTTATCAATAATTTTTATCTGTAAAAAAGGTTCTTACTTTCTATTTTTCATTACAAGTGCATCTTTTGCCTTGCTATAGATATCCATCGCAGTCAAGCCATACATTTCTAAAAGCTTATCAGGTTTTCCTGATTTGCCAAATTTGTCCTGAACTCCTACTTTCAACAGGGGTACAGGATAGTTCTCCGACAATACATCGGCCACTGCACTCCCAAGTCCACCTATGACACTGTGTTCTTCTGCTGTAACGATGATCCCTGTTTCCCTTGCTGCTTTTACGATAATGTCTACATCGATGGGCTTGATGGTATGAATGTTTATGACTCTTGCGCTGATGCCTTCCAGCTTGAGCATATCCTTTGCTTCCAAAGCCGCATGAACCATCAGTCCTGTAGCAACAATTGTCACATCACTTCCTTCCGAAAGCGTAACACCTTTACCAAGCTGATAGTTATAGCTGCCTTCCTCAAAGATGACAGGAACATTGAGCCTGCCAAGTCTTAAATACACAGGACCCTCATGTTCAATAGCCGCCTTGATCGCATGTCTGGTTTCTACTGCATCCGCAGGGCTGATAACAGTCATATTGGGCAGAGCTCTCATGATGGCAATATCTTCGATGGATTGATGAGAGGCCCCATCTTCTCCAACGGATATCCCTGCATGGGTAGCCCCTATTTTAACATTCAATTTCGGATAGCATATGGAATTTCTGATCTGCTCGAAGGCCCTGCCTGCTGCAAACATAGCAAAGGTACTGGCGAAGGCTATTTTACCGCAGGCCGCCATTCCTGCTGCTGTAACCATCATGTTGCCCTCAGCGATCCCCATATTGAAAAACCTTTCAGGATATTTCTTTCTGAAGGTATCTGTTTTGGTGGATTTTGATAAATCCGCATCAAAGACTACAATCCTGCTGTCGGAGCCAAACTCAGCCAAAGCATTTCCATAGGCTTCTCTTGTCGCAATTTTGTCTGCCATGTTATTCTACCTCCAATTCCGCCAGCACTTTGTCCAGCTCTGCCATTGCCTGATCTCTTTGTTCCTTGCTTGGAGCCGTACCATGCCAGCCTGCCTGATTCTCCATGAAGGAAACGCCTTTTCCTTTTACTGTGTGGGCAATTATCATGGTCGGCTGACCTTTGATCTGCTTTGCTTTACTGATTGCTTCAGCAATCTCTGCATGATTGTGACCATCAATATTCAATACCTTCCATCCAAAAGCCTCAAATTTTCCCGCTACAGGCTCCGGCGACATGACATCGGTGATTTTACCATCGATCTGAAGTCCATTGTAGTCAAGAAAAGCTGTCAGGTTATCCAGCTTATAGTGAGCTGCCGCCATACAAGCTTCCCAAACCTGGCCTTCCTGAAGCTCCCCATCGCCCAGTATGCTATAAACCCTGTAGTCTTTGCTGTCGAGCTTGCCGGCCATTGCCATTCCTACGGCAGCAGAAATTCCCTGTCCCAATGACCCTGTAGACATATCCACTCCAGGAACACAATTCATATTCGGATGACCTTCCAAATAGCTTTCTGCCTTTCTGAAGGTCACAAGATCTTCCTTAGGTAAAAAGCCTTTTTCCGCCAATGTTCCATATAATGCCGGTGAGCAGTGACCCTTCGACAAGACAAACCTGTCACGGTCAGGCCATCGAGGTGCTTTTGGGTCTACACGCATCTCAGAAAAATATAACGTCACAAGTATGTCGGTGCAGGAAAGTGATCCACCCGGATGTCCTGATGCCGCACTGTATACTTCATCAATAACGTGCTTCCGGACCAAGGTTGAAGTTTTTTGTAGCTTTTTTATATCAGTTGCTTCCATCCATTCATACCCCTTTTTATCGTATTTAAAGGAGCCGCGACCTGTTTCAACGTCACAGCTCCTAAATTATTATTGCCTATATACCAAGCCGGTTAGTCCTCAACTGCTCATTTGGTGTGAAGTTTGTTTTTGATACATGACCTTTGAGTGGCATGATCTTCTCATTGATGGCATCGATAAACCATTCAGGCTGCGGGAAGAAGTATTCCTCCAGTTCGTATGCCGGAGTAATCCAGTTCTTTGCGCCAATAACCACAGGAGGCGCATCCAGATGATCAAAGGCCAGCTCACTGATGGTCTGCGCCATGTCCTTCAGGTGCGAGCCTCTCTCACAGGCATCGCTTGCAAGTATGATTTTCCCTGTTTTCTTTACAGATTCCAGTACCATATCATAGTTAAAAGGTACAATGGATCTTGCATCTATAACTTCAGCGGAGATACCGTATTTTTCTTCCAGTATCTTAGCTGCATCGAGTGCGCGGTAAAGAGTAGCTCCAATGGTCAGAATCGTAATGTCCTTACCTGCCCTTTTTATGTCCGGTTCTCCCAGGGGTATTTCATAGTAGCCCTCAGGAACACCTTCAGGATTGAACATTTCCCCTATATCATACAGCCTTTGGCTTTCAAAGAAGATAACAGGGTCTGTTCCCATCAATGCACTGTTCAGCAACCCTTTTGCATCATATGGTGTTGCAGGGAATACAAGCTTGAGTCCGGGAATGTGAGCACAGAGTGATGACCAATCCTGCGAATGCTGGGCTCCGTATTTGGATCCTACGGAAACTCTGACCACTACAGGCATTTTCAGGATTCCTGCACTCATGGACTGCCATTTGGAAAGCTGGTTGAATATTTCATCTCCTGCTCTGCCCAGGAAGTCACAGTACATCAGCTCTACTATTGCTCTTCCTCCGCACATTCCGTAACCTACGGCAGAACCCACAATGGCACCTTCAGAAATAGGTGAGTTGAACAGTCTATGATAAGGCAATGCCTCAGTAAGCCCTCTGTAAACCGCAAAAGCGCCGCCCCAGTCTCTGTTTTCTTCCCCATAAGCAACTAGGGTAGGGTCTGTATAGAACTTATCAATAATAGCTTCAAACATTGCATCTCTATAGTTTAACACCTTGTTTTTGGAGACCGGCTTACCATCCTGTATGCCAACTCTTATTTTCTTTTTATTCTGCTGCACCCTTGGATTTTCGTCCTTAGGCATCAGAACTTCGCATTCCCTGTCTTCCATCTTCTCAACTCTTTGATTTGAAAACATCAGGTTTGCAATTTGATTAGCATTCACCGCAAGGTTCATTCTGGGTGAAACACTATCATCTATAGCTAATTTACATGCCTTGGTTATCAATTCTTTTGTACTCTCGAGAATTTCAGCAAACTTTTCTTCCTTTGCAACTCCGGCCATAATGAGCTCGGCCTTGTAGCCCAAAAGCGAATCCTGCTGCATCCATGCCTCCACTTCTTCCTTGGTCCTGTAGCTGGAAGCATCGGAAGGTGAATGACCTGTAAATCTGTAGGTGATTGTATCAAGCAGCACCGGACCATTCTTTTCTTCGAGTACCTTCTTTTTCCTCTTCATAGCATCAATGACAGCCAAAGGATTGTATCCATCGATTCTTTCTGCATGCATCTGCTCCGGGTTCACTCCGGCACCAATTCTTGCCAGCATGTCATAACCCATGGTTTCTCCGCGGGTCTGACCGCCCATACCGTATTGGTTATTGAAGAAATTCAAGATAAATGGCAGACCGCCCTTGTATTCTCCCTCCCAAAGCTGTTTGTACTGATCCATAGCCGCAAGGCACAGACCTTCCCATACAGGTCCGCAGCCTATAGAGGCATCTCCGATATTTGCTATGACTATACCATTTTTGCGGTTTATTTTCTTGTAAAGGGCAGCTCCGACGGCAATATCACCTGAGCCCCCTACGATTGCATTGTTTGGATAAATGCCAAAGGGTGTGAAGAAGGCATGCATAGAACCGCCCAACCCCTTGTGGAAGCCGGTTTCTCTGGCAAAGATTTCTGCCAAAGTACCATAGACCAAAAAGTCTACTGCCAATGCTTTTACGTCATTCCTGTTACCCTGTTTTTCCTCAACAACTCTCAGGATAGCTCCGTCAAAGAAGCTTTCCATAACCTCCATTAATTCCTTGTCACTTAGTTTTTCAATGGCAGAAAGTCCTTTTGCAAGGATTTCGCCGTGACTGCGGTGAGAGCCGAAGATATAATCATCCTTATCCAGAATATATGCCTGCCCTACGGAGGATGCCTCCTGACCTAAGGAAAGGTGCGCAGGTCCCGGGTGATTGTACTGTATCCCGTTATACTCATTTGTGGTTTTGATTGAATTAAGCATGGTTTCAAATTCGCGTATGATAGCCATATCCCTGTAGATTCTTAAGAAATCCTCTGTAGAGAAGTTTGCTTTTTCCTCCTCCAAGGTCTTGTTATACTGATTTACCGGAATATCCTGAAATTTGATCCAACCGCTTTTTCTGATCTCATTTGGGTCTACATATTGTGACTTTGGCATTTTTCATTACCTCACTTTTTAATGTTTAATCTATTGATTACTTTTATATGTTATAGCTCGAAGATTGCTTCACGAATGATTTCACTAACCGTTGGGTGAGGAAAAACCAGTTCTTTGACATCCTCTACCCTCATTTCAGCTTCTATCATCAGCCCTGCTCCGTATATGATTTCAGAAGCGTAGCTTCCAATCATATGGACCCCAATAATCCTTCGATACTTTTTATCTATAATTACCTTGCAGATTCCATCGCCGCCCTCATTCTCCGCCGCATATCTGCCGCTGTAGTTCATGGATAGCTTCACAGCCTCATAGTCTATTCCCTTTTGCTTTGCTGTTTCTTCTGTTTCCCCTATACAGCCCACTTCAGGGTTTGTATAGATAACAGAAGGTATGGCATTGTATCTCATGATATCCTTCTTCCCCAGGATGTTGTTGATGCACACCTCAGCTTCTCTGTAAGCGGTATGCGCCAGCATGGAATAGCCATTTACATCACCTGCAGCATAAACCTCAGGAATATTTGTCTTGCATCTCTCGTCGGTCTTTATTCTGCCGCGCTCAAGTTCTACCCCAATCGTCTCAAGACCCAGCCCTTCCGTCACAGGACGGCGTCCGATACTCATCAGTACCTTGTCTGCTTCTACTGTCAACCTCTGTCCATCGACTTCGTAAACAACAGCGCCTTCCCTGATTTCAACAACCTTGGCACCTAGCTTGAATTCCACACCCTTCTTCTGATAGTTCTTCAGGAGGATATCTGCAATCTCTCCGTCGGTGTAGCCTGCAATGTGATCCAGCATTTCAATGACAGTTACCTTGCTGCCCGCTGTGTTGAAGTACGATGCCATTTCAAGGCCGATGACACCTCCGCCTACTATGACTAAGGATGCCGGAACTGTTCTGATATCAAGGATTTCCCTGTTGGTGAGCACAAAACCCTTTTCAATCCCTTCTTTAGTTCCGGGTATCGGAGGAATGACCGGCATGGAGCCGGTTGCTACGAGAAGGCGTTTTCCCTTAAAGGTTTCATCATTTACCTTAACCTCATAACCTTCACTGCTTTTCCCCATAATTTCAGCAAGCCCTTCAACCAGAGTTACATTATTCTTCTTTAGCTTCCCCTTGATTTTGGAGACCATATTCTTTACCACTTTGTCTTTTCTTTCAATAACTGCTTCATGGTTCAGTGTCACGTCGCTTGCCGTCACACCATATTTTTCGCCGTACTTTACTCCATCCAATATCTTGGCGGAATATAGCAGCGCTTTGGAAGGAATACAGCCTTCATTGAGGCAAACACCTCCCACAAACCTTTTTTCTATTAGCATGATGTTGAGTCCTGCATGGCCTGACCTTTCCGCCGCCAGATACCCTGCCGGGCCCCCACCGATTATTATCAGATCGTAGTTCATATAAATCACTCCATTATTTATATATTTCGCGAAAAACATCTTACATAAGTAATTCAAATTTCGCGTAAATATTTCATTGATTTTATAGAATTCGCACTATACCCTAATGTAATGCTTTAAGTGCGTTCTATTTAGCCAGCATAATGCTGAAATTTTCCAGGTTATCCTTCAATTCCTTAAGGAATCTTGCTGCCGGAGCTCCATCCAGTGCCCTGTGATCAAAGGTCAGTGATAACCCCATGGCAGGATAGAATTCATACTCCCCATCTACTTCCCTTGCACGCTGTACAATGCTGCACACACCCAAGATTCCCGTCTGTGGAGCATTCAGAATTGGAGTGAAGCTTTCTATATCCAGGGTGCCAAGATTAGTTATGGTAAAACTGCCGCCCTTCATGGTATCCGGATTAATAGTTCCTGACTGACAGTCTTTTATTAATTTCTTCGCTTCCCGGGATATTTCATTCAGGGATTTGAGGTTTGCATTAAAGACATTGGGTACCATGAGACCCCTTTCCGTATCCACCGCAATTCCAAGATTGACGTTTTTGAAATACAGCATCGTATCATCGTGGAAATTGGCATTCAATTCTTTATGATTTTGGAGTGTTCTGGAAACCGCATACAGAATGATATCATTCATAGTGATATTCTCAAGCCCAAGCCTGTCTTTGCCTTCCTTCAGCTTATTTCTGAATTTCATGATCTCGGTCACATCAAAGGATGTATTCAGGGTGAGCTGTGCTGTTGATGAAATGGAATTGTACATTGCCTTGCCGATTACTTTTCTGATATTTGGAATTTTCACTTCCTCAAACATCGGTCCTTCTGCCTGAACAGCTGACTCAGCCGGAACACCCTTTTTATTCAGATCCTCGGTAGTGATCCTTCCGCCAAGCCCTGTTCCCTGAATACCTCGAGCTGCCTCACTATTCTGATATGCTGCTCTGGCTGCCGGTGTCAAGACAGGGCCGGATTCCCTTAGGGCTATAATATCCTTTTCTATAATCCTGCCGTATGGTCCCGAAGGACTTGCAAAACGATAGTCAATGCCTGTTTTTTCCGCCAGATTTTTTGCTCTGGGTGATATCTTCAGCCGTTCTCCATCCTCTAAAGGGACAGGTACCGGTACTGCATTTGTTTCCAGTGCCGGCTCTATTTGCTGCTGTTTTTCTTCATTCACTTCTGCTTTTGCTGTTTTGGCATTTGGGTTGAATTCAGCGGTGCTTTCACCTTCATTTCCGATAACACAGACATTGGTCAGGCAGGGAACGTCATCCCCTTCCTCAAAGAAAACCTCCAGCAGCACGCCGCTTGCTTTTGCCTCTTCGTCAAAGCTCGCCTTATCAGATTCATAAGAAAACAGAAGCTCTCCTATTTGCACCTGCTCCCCTTTTTTCTTGTACCACTTTGCAATAATGCAGCTTTCTACCGATTGGCCCTGACGGGGCATAATAATTGCTGTAGCCATAATGACCTCCTTAGAATCCCCTAAATTAAAGAATTAAAAGTGACCAAACAACACTTCCGTGTTATATATTGTCACTACATGTTAGTTTCGACCATATTTTAATTAAATTCTATCATTCATATTGTATCATGTCAACATCAGATTGCATTTTCGCACAAGCCTAAATTCAACTTTCAATACTATTCACAGAGTGCCTTATCAGCCATGTAGGAGCTTCGAACCAGAGGCGCTGAAGCCACATGCCTGAAACCCAGCTCCTGGGCTATCCTCTTGTACTTTTCAAAGACCTCCGGGTGGACAAATTCAACCACCGGGTGATGCTTTTGGGAAGGAGCCAGATACTGACCTACAGTAAGGAGATCACAGCCCGAATTCCGAAGGTTCTTAAAGACCTCCACTACTTCCTCCTCAGTTTCTCCCAGCCCAACCATGATGCCGGATTTGGTATAAAGGCTGCTGTCATAGCCTTTTACTCTCTCAATCAGCTTAAGGGAACGCTCATAGATTGCCATGGGTCTGACCTCGGGATAAAGCCTGGGAACTGTCTCAACATTGTGGTTGATGATTTGAGGCTTTGCTTTCATTACCTTCATCAGGGCTTCCAAATCTCCGGCAAAGTCAGGAATAAGAACCTCAATAACTACCTCCGGCGAAGCCTTTCTGGTTTCTTCAATAACAGCGGCAAATTGCCCTGCTCCCCCATCCGCCAGATCATCCCTTGTAACTGAGGTAATAACAACATGTTTCAGACCCAGTTGCTTTACAGCCTGTGCTACATTGTAGGGTTCTTCCTTATCCACAGGCTCTGTGCTGCCCTTGGTCACAGTGCAGAAGGTGCAATTACGTGTGCATACCCTGCCGAGAATCATAAAGGTTGCTGTTTTCCTGCTGAAGCATTCACACATATTGGGACAGCTGGCCTCCTCACAGACTGTATGCAGAGAAAGCTGGCTCAATAGCTTTTCTACCTCACTAAAGCTCCCCTTGGCAGGAACCCTTACTCTTAACCAGTCCGGTTTATTTTGAATCATGTGTATTCCCTCTTTTCTATACCTGAATATTATTGTTATTCTTTAGCTCGCTGATTTGACAGAGCAGCTTTTCTTTACTCACTTCCACTTCCTCCAAGTCGAAAACTTGGCAAAAGGTTTTGGCGACAACATCACACAGTCTGTTAAAATCCACTGCATGGCCCTGAATATTCTGGATAGAAGTAACTCCTTTGTCGGTAATCCCGCAAGGAATAATCCACTTGAAATGCTCAAGGTCGGTATTTATGTTAAATGCAAAGCCGTGCATTGTTACCCAATGTCTCACGGCTATTCCTATTGCCGTAATTTTACTGTTTCCCACCCAAACGCCGGTGTACTTTTTCTCATCTCTTTCCGCTTTAATCCCATATTCTCTGTCTAGCAGGCGGATAAAAACCTCCTCCACCTTCCAGACAAAATCCTTGATGTCCTTACCGAAGTGATTCAAGTCCATAATGGGATAGCCTACAAGCTGTCCGGGCCCGTGATAGGTCACATCTCCACCCCTAGTGACCTCATGAATGCCTACCCCGCTGTTTTTTAATTGTTCAGTTGGCACCAGAATATTTGCTGCTGTACCTCTTCTTCCGATGGTCAGCACCGGAGGGTGCTCAAGTAAAAGCAGGGTATCACCCATCAGCCCATTTTGCCGAAGTACCATGATATTTTCCTGTAATTCCAGTGCCTCACCATAATCGACCCTTCCCAGCTTCGCAACCTGCAGCTTCATAAGCATCCCCTCCTCATCTAATTTATTAAATTATATCACATAATGAAAAAAAGTAACATATTAATGTTACTTTTTTTCATATTATATGCAATTATATCGATGCTCACATTTTAAATAATCTTTACATCAAATTTTGATGCTTCAAATACAATCTCCTCCGGAAGTGGTTTATCACATATCCAGATATCAACATCCTCAAGCTGTGCATAGGTAAAGGGCATATTTCTATCCACCTTCTGTGCATCCAACAGGATGATGACCTTCTTTGCACGCTGAACAACCTTCCTTTTGATTTCGCATTCATACACATTGGATACTGTAAAGCCACTGTCCAGCGAAAAACCGGAGGCAGACATAAACGCAATATCAATGTTAACCGACTCTACTAAAGAAATTGCCTGGGGCCCGGACATGGAAAGTGTATTTTTATTTACAAGACCTCCAAGGGTCACAACGGACGTATTCTGCCTTTTCACCAGTTCAAGGGCAATATTCCCTCCGCTGGTCACAATAGAATAATTTTCATCCGGCAGGATTTTGCTTAGGCACATCACGGTGCTTCCTGCATCAAAATACATGGATCGTCCAGGTTCTGCAAAGGGAAGTGCCTTTTCAGAAATTATCAATTTTCCTTCTATATTCTCTGATGCCCTCCTTGAGTAAGCGTCTTCCTCTCCGCTGATGGCAGATAACTTTTTTGCGCTTACCGCTCCGCCATGGGTGCGAATCAAATAGCCCTCACTTTCGAGGCTTGTGAGATCCCTCCTCAGTGTCATGACTGACACCTCCGAAAAAATGTCCTTCAATTGCTGCAGCTGAACCTCGCCCTTTTGCTCAAGGATGTGCAGGATTTGTTGCTGACGTTCATTACTCATATAATGCACTCCAAAATCATATTAGTTTTTTATCCATAATTATTGTATCACACAATGTTATTATATTACAACCAAATGAGCATTTGTTTCAGTATATGTTAGTTTGACAGGAGATTAATCACATGCTATATTAGTATTATACTTATTAAAACACTTTTAATAAGTATCTGAAAAAGGATGTGTTTAAATGAAAGACATTAGCGGGAACGCCCTTATTATTAAAGAGATAAATATAAGCCTTGTAAGGAAAACTTTAAAATCAAAGGGAATCGCTACCAAGCAGCAAATTGCAACGGAAACCGGTCTGAGCCTCGTTACTGTCGGAACAGTTTTACTACACTTAGCAGCTCAGCATGAAGTATTTGAGTCGGAGCTATCCCCTTCAAGCGGCGGAAGACCGGCACAGCAGTATCGATATAACGAAGATTTTGCCCATGCCCTGATAATATTTCCATATGAGTCAGATGGAAATATTATTATACAAAGTACTATCGTTAACTTATCGGGTCAATGTATATATTCGGTAGATTCTCAAGTAGAAGCCATTGATATGAAAGTCTTCGAAAGAATAATCGAACCGCTGTATAACGCTTATCCCTCAATCCAAGCAATTGGTTTCGGCCACCCCGGTGTAGAGGAAAGCGGGAAAATAATTGTATCTGACTACAAAATGCTGATAGGCACTGCTTTCACTGAGCATTTCAGCAGCCTCTACCATGTACCTGTAATCCTTGAGAACGACGTGAATGCGGCTGTAATTGGATTTGCAAATCAAAAGAAGCTGCCCCATAACAGCATACTAGTCTACTTATATTTTCCCGACCAGCATCCCCCGGGAGCCGGCATTCTAATCAATAGTGAATTATTTAAGGGTATGAGAGGTTTTGCGGGTGAGGTTGGCACTATTCCATTGGGTATAGAATGGGATGACGAATTATATTCTTCCTCTGGTATGCTGTGCGAAGCAATAACTAAGCTTATCTTGACGATTTGCGCTATTCTCAATCCTGACAAAGTCATCTTGAATGGTAGCTTTTTAAGTGAAGAACATATGGCGGCAATATCACAAAATTGTGGTGCTGAGCTTCCGCAAAACATACTTCCGGTTATTCAACTTTCTGATAGTTTTGTAGCAGATTATCAAGATGGACTTATTGTTCAGACTTTGAAGCAGTTAGAGACAGACATCAAAATAACAAGTAAAAAACACTTGGAGGTATAGCATAATTATGACTACGTTTTTTTTATTGATAATATATATGACCTTTATCAGCCTAGGGCTGCCTGATTCCTTACTAGGAGTGGCCTGGCCCCTTATACAGTCAGAGTATGGGTCTCCTTTTGAAGCTGCGGGTTTGGTTTCCATGTTTATAGCAGGGGGTACCATTGTCTCAAGCTTTGCAAGTGGAGCTGTCCATAAGCATTTGAGTACCGGCAAAATAGCCTTAATCAGCTGCCTGATGACAGCACTGGCTCTATTGGGTTTTGCTTTTTCCCCTGCTCTGATTTGGCTTCTTCTATTTGCAATACCTCTTGGCCTGGGTGCCGGATCTGTTGATGCAGCATTGAATAACTATGTTGCCAATCACTACAAAGCACATCACATGAGTTGGCTGCATTGTTTTTGGGGAATCGGAGCCACCCTTGGACCTATTATTATGTCCCAGTTTATTGCAGTGCAAAATTCCTGGAGAGGCGGATATTTCACTGTTTCAATGCTTCAGCTTGCCTTGTCTGCCCTGCTCTTTTTTACCCTCCCATTATGGAAGCGCATGGCAGCCGAAGCTCACAGCAGCCCTGTGGAGCTAAAGGCAGAGCATGAACCAGCAGCTGTTAGCCCCGGAAAAGCGACAGGAAAAATAAATTATTTGAGTATTAAAGGTGTTAAGCTTTCACTTGTTGCTTTCTTGTTTTATTCCGGAGTGGAAATCACTATGGGCTTGTGGGGCAGCAGTTTTCTTATAAATATTAAAGATTTATCTGCAGCCTCAGCAGCACAATGGGTGTCTTTATATTATGGTGGTATCACGGTAGGCAGACTGATAACAGGATTTATTACTATGAAGATCAGTAATAGGCTTCTGATTCGTATTGGGCAAAGTATAGCCTTGGCTGGGGTTTTGCTCCTTTTGCTGCCTCTTCCTAACAGCTTTTCACTTATTGGGTTCATTTTGATTGGGTTAGGCTGCGCACCTATTTTCCCATGTATGCTCCATGAAACACCTGCACGTTTTGGGAAAGAGCATTCTCAGGCAATTATGGGATATCAAATGGCTTTCGCATACACAGGCAGCACTTTTCTGCCGCCCCTTCTGGGGTTTATTGCAGCTCGCACCACAATAGGACTTCTCCCGTTTTTCCTTTTGTCCTACATCATCCTTATGTTAATCAGTTCTGAAAAAATATATATGCTGATGAAAGCCAGGAATAACTAAATATGCCAGTGCAAAGGAAAGATTAGAATCCATTTTCCACTAACCATTTCATAATACTTTCTTCTCTTTCCTTGATATCCTCATGCTCCGCGTCGTATTTACGCATTTTCTTCTGTGCAACAATATTTCCATCTACCATATACAATATTCTTTCGGTTTTTGCCGCTACTTTTACATCATGAGTAACGAGCATTACGGTTGTACCTTTTTTATTAATCTCAGCAAGAATTGACATAATCTCTGCTGCCGATTTGGAATCCAATGCTCCGGTGGGTTCGTCTCCAAATATGATATCCGGATCATTTATCAATGCTCTGCAGATGCCGGCTCTCTGCAGCTGTCCGCCGGATGCCTGGGTAATATTATTATCTGCAAGCTTTTCAATCCCTGTCATTTCCAATAGTTTTTTTGCCTTTTGATTTACTGCATTTTTATCCGCAGCTTTTGATACAAGGGCCGGAAACATAACATTGTCAATCACCGAGAGATTCTTCAAAAGATTAATATCCTGAAAGATAAAGCCCATGCTATTCAGTCGAAGCTTCGCCAGTTCTTCTTCTTTCAGTCCGCCAATTTCACTGCCTTTAAATTTCACGCTGCCGGAAGTAATTCTATCCATGCCGCTTACATTATACAGCAGTGTAGACTTCCCGCTTCCGGATGGCCCCATGACAGATACGAATTCGCCCTTCTCTATCTCCAAGCTTACATCCTTTAAGATATGAAGCTCATTATCTTTCCCTAATTCTACTTTTTTGTTCATACTTCTTCCTTCTACTATATTGCTCATATATATTCCTCCAATGTCTAATATTTAAATCAAAATCTATATCCACAGAGTCACCCCGGATGCCATATTTTCCAGTAGTTCTAGCTTCTTAAAACTACAGACAGATCATCTCCTACCGTTACCTTACAGCACACAGATATAGTAAATCCTACTACTATAATCAGCGCTAACGGGCATAACAGCCAAGTCTGCCAAGCAACACCAACAAATTCAATTCTTGCAGCTCCCATAGAGGACATTGCCATACTTACAAGGAGCTCCCCTAAATACTCAGAAGCCAGCACTCCAAGTATGATTCCCACTATCAGCACCATAAAGGTTCCTGCCATATATTGATGCTTAATATTTTTAGAAGTTAGTCCCACACTCCGCATGATTGCAATCTGGGACATATCCTTTGACAGCAGCATCTTGAGGAATAATGCAGTTATCAATACTACAATTATCAATGCAATTGCGATTCCGCCTATAACAATTGTGCTCATCTGATCAATGATATTTCCAAGAGTCTGTTGTGTATATTCTTTGATATCATTTACCTGTGCATAAGCATAGGTACTCTGATAGTAGTCCATCTTCTTTCTAATATCAGTATCCGGAGCCACATCCATGTTCACAATATACCAAAGAACAGAATCCTCATTTAAACCAAGACTGGTATCTGCCTTAGCTGTCTTTCCGCCATTTGTAATATCTTGATAGATACCACATACTTTCATAGTCTTTTCTGTCCCGCCAACCTTTACTACTACTTCATCTCCAACTTTCTTGTTTAATCCGTCTCCTGAGGCATTTGCATGGGAAAGTGAGATCTCACCTTCACCCTCCGGTGCTCTTCCTGCAAGATAATTTAATGGAAATACAGAAAAATCTCCGGTTTCAATATTAATATAGTCCCAGGAACCTTCAGGATTTTTAACCTGATAGGAACACGTGATATAGGCCGCATACTTTTCAATATCCGAATCATTCTTCAGAACTTCCTGCAGCTTTTTAAAATCCGCTGTAATCGTATCTGTCCTTCGAAGATCGATTCTCATGTCACATTTTCCTATTCCCATATATGTAGAAAATTCCGGTGAATTCATGGTGTTAAACATATTTAACGGAAGAATTACAATAAACGTACATACGGCAAAAATAGAAATCAGCAGCCTGTACAATTTGAAACGCTTCCATACATCCCTCAGTCCCATGTAAATATTGGTGCTGAAGAATTTATTCTTAAGCAGTGGAAAACTGTATTTTCGGTTCTTTCCACGCTCCATGATGTTAGAACGTAATGCTTCCACCGCAGAAATCTTATCGATTCTTTTCAGTACCTTCTTGCAGTACATCACAATCATGAAATATACAAATAATGGGGCTATTAGTGATAGTACGTATTTTAAGTTTCCTGATAAATCCGAGGATATATAAAGTCTCATATTACCGTTAAACAGATTTACCACTGCAAAGGAAAGCAGATAGCCTATTATCCCGGCCGCCGCTGATATTATCCTGTATTTATTAAGATATACCTTTTTTATATCCTTTTTGGATATTCCCATTGCTTTCATAACACCGATCTCTCTTAAATCTTCATCAATGGTTGCCAGAAACGTAAGTCTGATACAGAGAGAAGCTATAATAATCAGCAGAATACTGATAAGTATAATTACCATCACAACTGTCGCATATGACATGGCATTAAACAACATAAATATCTTTCCTCCGACTGTGGGACCGTTTGCCGGAAGGCCTGCTTCGATATATGCAGTCTGAACAGTCTGAGAATCCCTGTTTTCCTTCAGTTTAAATTCAATAAGATATTCTAGTTCCCCAACCTGCTTTTTAAGCATTTCATCATAGTCCGCCGGATTAATAACAAACCGTTTCGAAGATGTAAGGGAAGAGTTCATCTCATAATCCCTTGCATAATCCGAAATGACAAACTCTTTCTGATACCCTTCACTTTTCACCGTAATCGTATCACCTATTTTTAGGTCATATTCTTCCATGAAATAGATGGGAGCAGCCACTTCCCCTTCCTTTATATCAAGCTTTTCATTATCCAGATCCAATATAAAATCAAACTTCTTATTCTGTACAACAAAAGAAATATCCTGTACCGTTCCTGCCATGGTTTTATTTTCACCAAAGTGGATATTGCTGCCGTCAAAGCCCAGAAGAACCATTGTCTCCTGCATCGCTATATTCTCACGCTGTTCTTCTGTAAATTTATCAATTGCAGCCTGGTCATACTTTCCTGAGTGCATCTGTGTAATGTCAGCCGGGACTGCACGTTCCTGAAGTTCCGCCATCGACTGACTCAGATTTGCAATGATATTTGTTGCACTGGCTCCCAAAATAACTGCCATGGTTATAAATACAAACACCGCCACAGTTACGATTTTCTTCCTGCTGAAATCATTCTTTACAATTTCCAAAAACATCATTTTCTCTCCTTCCCCCCTACATGCCTTTGCTTCTTAAGCTCTCGTCATTGAAATGATTGTCCTGTCTCCATATTAACTTTCGCTTCTATCTGTATTTCCATTTCACGGATACTCTTTGATTTAGATACAATTAGTGCAGTGATTATGAGACCCAGTCCCGCAAGAGCTATTAAGAATCCGATTCCTCTTGTTTCACCGGTTCCTATTATTTTTCCAACCGTATCCGCCAGCACACCGCCTTCTACCAATGCCGGATTAAATACATAATCTGCAAGGACACCTGCCAAAACATAAGCAATTACATATCCCAGCTGTGAAATCAATGAAATAAGCCCCCATGCTCTGCCCTGTTTATCATTATCAATGGATTTTCTTATTAGTACATCAATACTTGTAGACGCATATGGCAGTGTCGCAAAGAATAAAAACCCGGAAATAATAATCACCGTAATGCTTGTCGTTGCACCAAAGCCTATCATAGTAATACCCGCCGCAATAAAGCTTGCCACCATGACATTTACATATTTGCTCTTTAAGATTCCACTGCCGATCATGATGCTGGACACCATCATACCGCAGGCAACAACTGTCTGCATAATTCCTGTTGTTTTCTCACTGGCAAAGGATAAGATCATCGGTTTTGACAGCACCTGAATAAATCCCATATAAAACATTAAAACTGAAACAAGTATAATTAGCTGCATGACTCCTTTGGATTCGAGAATAATCAGCCATCCTTCTTTTAAGTCCCTGAAAAAGTTCATTTCTTTCTTAACCTGCGACTTTACCGCAAGTGATTTTCTTACAGAAAAGATTGCAGTAACCGTTACAACAAAAGTCAGAATATCAATGATAAGTATCGCTTCCATATCGAAAGCTGCCAGAATTAAACCACCAATAATCGGTGAAATCAAAAACTTGGAGGAGGATGCAATAGACACCATTCCACTTGCTTTTGCATATTCATCCTCTGTCAGCAAATCCGTAATTGTTGCCTTATATGCCGGATCCAGCAACGCTACAAATGCGGAACCAAACCCCACACAAAGGCAGATTTGCCACACCTGAATCTGTCCGGTTTTCATAAGCACCAGCATAACAATCAGCCCAAAGGCTGATACAATATCTCCCAGTATCATAAGCAGTCTTCTATCAAATCGGTCTGCAAGAACCCCCGCAGCCGGACACAACAAAATCATCGGCAGAAGTGCTGCCATTTCCACCATTGAGACATCCACCGCTGAATGAGTCAGCTGCCACACATACACCCCAAGGCCAAAGGCTGTCATCCCGGAACCGATATTGGATACCAGCTCCCCCAGCCAGATAATCAGGAACTTTTTAAATTTGTCTTCTTTTTTTACTGTATTCACTATAATGAACTCCCCCCTATAGCTGTTAATACGTATCAAAGCTATTTTATGTCTGATTTGTTTGACGATAGTATATTTTTAAAAAATATTTGGCACCAGACACGATGTTTAGCCGGTTATAAATACAACCGGGTCATAAGCACTTCTCAGTGCAAGATGCACCGATTTAAATTTTATATCTTCCAACAATGACAAAAATGCCCTGTTATGCCAATAATAACATAACAGGGTATCTATATTCAATAAATCAACTTTTATCTGCTCTACAGTAACGTGCTTCACCAAACCCCTTGATTTATCTGCACCACAGCCTTTTTCAATGCAAAGGGGACGGTTCCTTCTGCTTACAGTTATTGCAATATATGATGGACTCTCTTTTAACCTTCTTCATTTCATATTGAAAATAGTAAAGTGCACTTCCGTGACCTGGAAGCGCACTTTACTAGTATTCCTCTATTTCTTATTAACGGGAATTTGTATTTCAGTCAGATAATTCTCTTCCTTCTCCTCGTTCCAAGGTCCCCTATGGCATACTTGGCGGGTAATGCCTGTCATCTCATACCCGTTCTTCTCCAGCCATTCCGCCAGGCCCCTAAATGCCGAGTCAATGTTCCCAAATGAACCCGGGACCATGAGGGACGCCATACTATGAACAGCCTCCACCTCTCTGAAGGTAATACCTTCCCTGTCCTCCTCCAGATTTCCAACACATGAAGCAACCTCTACATCCACGTCACTTTCCTTGTATTCACCGTCATGATACATTGCAAAGCTGAGCCCCGAGCAATTTATTCTATTTCTACCCATAAACTCACCCAACCTGCCCCAGAGTTCGCCTTCCCTGTCATAGGCAGGGATAACACCTCGTAAAGAAACTACTTTACAGGCTGGAATATTTTTTATAACTACATCATAGTTCATACTGACTATCTCCTTTCCAATAGAACCTATCAACTGTTCTATATCTCTTATTCTATCCATGTCACAGGCTATTGCCTCTTCTATCTGCTGCCTTTTGGACTGAAGCCCGGCAAGCAGCGCTGCATCACCTGGCTCATTCAAGACAGCTGTGATCTCAGACATATTAAACCCCATATCCCTCAGCTTGATAATTTTATTTAACTGGGATATCTGGCTTGTTGTATAGAAGCGGTATCCTGTGAACCGATCAACCTCAGCTGGCTTTAACAACCCAAGCTCATCATAGTACCTCAGCATTCTTACAGATACTTTTGCAAGTCTGGAAAAGTCTCCGATTCTGAACATAACTTCACCTTCAATCATTAATAATCCGGATTACAATATAATAATAGACCCTCACACGGTGTAAGAGTCAATACAAGAATTAATAATATTATTTTCTTTTATAACTTTCAAATAATTAAGTATCTAACAATAGAAAAACGATGCCAGGTATAGCACTCATTGCTTAATGACCTGGTCATGCCTGAAGCAGTCTAAAGCATGGTCATTGATTAATCCCGTAGCCTGTAAATGAGAATAGATTATTACAGGTCCTAAAAATTTAAAGCCTCTTCTCTTCATATCCCTGCTTATCTCTTCTGAAAGCTCCGTTTTTGCAGGAATCTCTGATTCACTACTCCTGTGATTTATAATCGGTTTATAATTCACGAACCTCCAGATATATTCACAAAAGCTTCCAAATTCCTTTTGAAGCTCCAAAAACCTTTGGGCATTATTTATTGAAGCTCTGATTTTTCTTTCATTTCTTATGATTCCTTCATTGCTCATCAGCTCTTGAACTTTCTCTTCATCAAAGTTCGCTACTGATAAAGGGTCAAAATTATCATAGGCTTTTCTATAGCTCTCTCTTTTTCTTAATATCGTAATCCAGCTCAGCCTGCCTGTGCAGATTCCAATACAAGAAACTCAAATTGCTTTTTATCATCAAATACCGGCAGTCCCCATTCTTCATCATGATATTTTACATATAGTTCATCCTTACCACACCAACTACACCTCTTCATGATAATAATCTCCTTCGTATAAAATGCAACTGTGCTATATTAATCCGATCTTATGATCTCTACTGTTCTTTCTTTCCCCGTTGGGTTGTGTTATGCTTTGCTCCATTGTTATCGTACGTAATCCACTCACCAATGGGTTCTCCCTTTTCAAAATATCCTGAACGTTTAATCGTGCCATCCAGTCGATACCATTCCCAATAACCTTCGGGCAGGTCATTTACCATTTTGCCTTTAGACCAAATGGTGCTCCCATTCGCGTGGTATTTGATCGTGTACCCGTCAATCACTTCCAATTTCTTTTCTTTAACACCGTTATGATGAATCAGGTCACATTTTTCGTTGTCCATCTCTTATATTCCTCCTTGTCTGAGAAAGCATAGGGGCAGTTCCTTCTGCTTTCAGAAAGTTATGGTGTCAGGCACCAAACCTCATGTTATTCTATCGGTAAAGCACAATATTAATATTTACCAAATTGCCATTGCTCACACTTACACTACCTGCTTTCGCCTTCTGGGACGTCGTGCCTGAAATACTGTAATACCCTGGTTTATACTCACCTTGAGATACAGTATAGTAACCAAGCTTATAGTTCTGATTTTCCATGCCTTTAGGAATAGCAATGATGTAATCACATTCCCTACGACCTTTTTGTATTGTTACATATGCAACATACGAGTTCTTCTCTGCCTGTGCATAAACAACTATGTTCAAATCCTTATTGGGAGCAGCTTTCCCTTCAGGAATAATCAATTTTCCGGAAATCGTTTTGCCGAGGACTATAGGCAAATTGTTCTCATTAGAATCGTTGATACCAGCATATACCGGTGTAGCAGCATCAAAATCTTCTGTCATTCCTACATCCTCCTGATAATAGCCCCACAGCCTGCTATTCTCTCCCATATATGCTCCATATGTTAAGTAATATGGTATATCAGTGGAGTGTGGTAATATCTGCACTCTATATTCAGCAGAACTTTCACCTTCAGGTATTACAACCTCATCATTACCGGCATCAAAGAAAGCTTTATCACTGCTGTATGCTCCGGTTTCATTAGGATCATTGCTTTCAAGCTTCTGAAACACACCCTTCTCAATCAGGTAAGGAATGCACACACTTGCGCCTACTCTGACCTTAAGGCCTCCTTCCGGGGCTACCGCTCCACCTACCAGGTAGGCCGTACCCGTTATGAATCGGCCTTCGACCATGGTCATATCTATTCCTGTGGCCAATTCGTCATCCAGGTATAGCGGAGTCGCCGAAAAGTAATCCGTGGTACCATTCAACCCATAATACCCATTTCTGCAATAAGGTATATTTTTTCCTTCATAATTATATGAAACAAGAAAATCAGTGTCTTGATCGCTATGAATACTGATTTTATAATCTATAAAATTTTGACCCTCGGGTATAGTAATCTTAGAGTTGCCGCCAACATTAGGGGATTCGGGTGCTGGGTTCTGGACAGAAACTAAAATTTGCACCTCTATACCTCCACTCAGTGCCAGTTTTCCATTGGGAAGTGAAAATCTGCCGGAAATAATCCTATAAGCAGGGATATCAATATTTATTCCTTTAGCTGATACTCCTTTGATAACAAATGCTTCCTCCATATCTTTACTAGTCTTTATACCTTCTTCCCCGTAGTACCCATATGTAAAGCAATCAGCAACCAAGCCATCAGTGATCTGGTAGTTTATCAAATAATCATAACCAGGTTTATGGTGTTTAATATTGATGACAAACTGAGCATCACTTTCTCCACCTGAAATCCTGACTAAAGTTGATCCATAGTTGTAAATGTCATGCAAAGCCATCAGTTTGATTTCCGTGCCCTCAGCAGGAGCTACCATGCCTGAAGGTAAACTAACCGTACCGGAAATTATATATTTCCCATCCTTTTCATCAGCAAGGGCATGCAAACTTGAAGAGCATAAAACAATTGCGAATATCATGAACAATGTAAGTACTTTTTTCATTTTGTCTTCTCCTTGTTCCACAACAATTTACTTTATTTACTATATATTAACAAATTAATACAGAACTGTACATCAAAAGCTTAAAGCAAAGGGGTCACCTCAAACCGCCGCCTATGCTTTTGACCCTCTACTTTTGCTTTTACCTAGATGCATCCCCTAATTGTGCACCCAAAAGGTCTATGATATAATACAGACAAATTCTCTTTAAATTAATAAGGAGGTGCGCCATGAACTATATGGTTAAGCAGCTAAGTCCAGAGCTAACTCCCACCTTTACCGAATATCTCTCAACCCTGGACTTCAATCATGCACCGCATTGGTCAACCTGCTTCTGCAGGTATTACCATACCAATTGCTCTATGGAACAGTGGCAGAAAAGAACAGGTGAAGAAAACTGCGCTGAAGCTATTGAGCAGGTAAAAGCGGGCAATATGAAAGGTTACCTGGCCTTTGACGGAGAAAAGTGTATAGGCTGGTGCAATGCAAATAATGTTCGTCAATATATAAGATTGGAAGATGACTTAAGCCACATAGTAAAAGATAATAAAGTCGGCTGCGTAATTTGCTTTGTAATCCACCCGGAATACCGAAAGCAAGGTGTTGCAAGACTTTTGCTAAAGCAAGCCGTAGAGGACTTTAAAGCTCAAGGCTTCGATGCAGTTTTATCAATACCTGTGGAAATTAAGGAAGAGCCAGAAAAGCTTTACAGAGGAACACTGAACATGTATAAGGAGCTTGGCTTTGAGCTAATAGAACATCATGAGAAATCCTGTGTAATGTGGTTAGAGCTCTAATTATTATCAACATAAGAATAATAGTGCCAGGTACGACTGTTAACGCCGCACCTGGCACTTATTATTAGGGTGTTAATCCTATTCAAATACCAAGCCTACTCCACAAAACACATTGTACCCACATAATAAGTTGATAAGTTGACAGACTGGCACTTAACATGCTTCAATCAATACACAATACATTAATATTTATCTAATTGAATAATTGCTTAAAAAATTTCATCCTTAATACATCTAATTTACTTGATGTAGATAGAATATAGTTCAATATCAGTTCCACATTAACTCCAAGATTCTTTGATGCAAATTTCAACTCATCGATAATAATGATCATTATATCATTAAATATCGGTATATTTTTTTTGTTATAGAACGTATTTATCACATTTGACAGAATCGGAAATGCATCTTTAAACAAAATTGGATTCACTAATTGATTCCTAATTACCGTTTTTATCTTGTCTATTGGTGTCCCTTCCCCATAAATTAAAGGAATTTTACATAACTCATCTGTAACATAATATAGTAAGTACTCAGATATTAACAGATGATAGTGTGCTTTAGATAGCTTAACAAGAGTGTCAAGTAATGCATTAATGCTGGTATTATCTTCAATTAGTAACGAAATACAATTAGTGTGTTCAATAGTGCTATTAAGCAACGTTAACATTTTCCTCACAAATAAATCATCTGATATAATAATACCGTTAACTTGTTCAGCTAAATAAATACAGTCCAAATCAATATTCCCAGCCAATTCTCTCATATGCTTATTCAAGCTATCATTGTCTTTTCTTTGTACAACATCAAGTACTTTTATATTTTTATCCCTTACAAACAAAACAAGATCTCTATTAAAATTAAATCTATTCTCTTTCTCTTCCTCAGTCAAAGGAGCATAATAAGGTCTACTATCATCTCCTATATATAGAGACCCTATACTACGTTTATCAAATTTATCAAAATCTACAAAAACTTTTTCTATGGTATCCTTTAAAGTATTAGGTATATATATCTGTTCTTTTAGTACATCTAAGCACTCAAGTTTGCCTATTATATTCAGAAGTAGCAAGCTTGAATATGTAACAACTACCTTTCTATCCTGTAAATTAATATTATTTGTAACCCCTGCATAGAATGACTGCTTCTCTTTGTTCAAAATAAAGTACATAGCATCAACATAATCTTTATAGCTCTTCCTAGACAAGGCATATAGTGGTAACCCAATACCATTCTCAAAGTTATACTGACCAAGAATAAACTCCACTCTCATTTTTGCTTCATTTAGTATGGGTATTATAGGTGTCATAGGATCATCAGCAGATATTGTAAATGTCTTAAATGCATTAGAGTCAGGGCAGTTTTTAGAGTATATTTCAGTACAATATCTTACGAACCTGGCCTTTCTATCAATTATCTCATTAACTATGTACTCTTGCCCTTCAATCCTTACCTTATCATTAATCTTTCTATGCTTCAGTATAATTGCAATTTCACTGTCCTCAGTATAATGCTCACACTCTGCAAATCTAGAGTTAATTCCATCAATCAAATCCTTCTCCGAATGGATGCAAAGCCGCCTAATTGCGCCATCATATTCCGATACTAGTTTTATAGCCTGATTTGTTGTTATCATTTCAAAATCGACTTGAGCATCTCCATCATTATTATTAAGTAGAATTAACTTCATAAACTGCATGTAGGAGTTTTCATCAAATACATCATTTAATAATAATAAAGCTTTAAATGAATGGTAATCCACAAGCTCTTTCCGACCTATTTCATTATATACTGTAGCGACCATCATCTGAAGTGAAGGCACATTCGCTGAACATGCATATTTGAATACATCATCGGTAATGTTCATTTTATTTAGCTTTACTCTTATGAGTAAAATATTATGCGCTATTTGAACAGTGTTCTTTAGTCTAAAAGCTAATTCAAGGTGGTTTAGCGAATCAGACAACTCTCCCCTTTCAAACTCAAAATGCGATTTTATCTCATATATATCATAATCTGCTTTATTACTAGTTATTAACTCATCAATAAGACGTTCAGCCTTCACTTTTGATTCGTCCGAGAGCTCAAGAAGGTAATTGACTAGATATTTTTGGGCTGCCATTGAATAAGTAGCGAGTGGCTCGACTATTTGTATAGCAATTTCAATTTCCTTATAGTTATAGCATCGCATTGACATTTGTATTCTTGGTGGAAAATTGTCCTCCTTCAATGAATCACGCAATGAAACAAGACACTTTCTAACATTTTCAATATCTTTCTTTGCATAATATAGTTTTGAAGCAGAGAAATATAGAAATGGTGCATCTGTATGAGTTTCCGCTAAAACTTCATATTCCTCGAGAGCTTCATCAGCTCCATTATACTCAAATAAGGCATCTAGATATATACTGGCGATTCTGCCTTGACTATCGAACTCTTCTTTTGTTAACCCTTTTACTAACTCTATAATTTCATTGTAATTTTCTTTTAAAATTAGGGAAGTAAGCACCTTCACCAATACTTCCGTACTCTTATAATCCTTATAAATAATCAAATATTCATTAAGAGCGGTCTCATCGTCCTCTCCTGATATCGACATGCAGTCAGCCATAATTAATTTAATATCAACATTCTTTTTTATATCTTCACTTAGGCAAGTAAATTCTTCTTTTAATTTCTTTAAGTCTATAAAAAGCAAGATTGTAAGCCTTGCTACCCAATATTCTATTTTTATATCCTCCGATACCTCATTAAAATAATTAGCTAAACTAACTAATTCTTTATAATTAGCATCAAGTGAGTTTCTCTCGTCATCGGATAATAGGATAATCGAACCCATTTTACTGATAATGCATTTGGATTCTGAGCATATAGCTAGAAATTCTGTATATGTATTTCTCTTAATCTCATTTGACCTAGATAAATACTTATGAGCATTTTCATTCTGTTATAGATTAAAGTATGCGATACCTAATAGCTCATTGGCATTTCTATTTTTAGAGAAGCTCCCCCTTAGTTCATCGTTCTCGACTAAGCACTTTATTATTTCATGATACTCGCCCTCATATAAGTTATATCTTAGCCTCTTAATTTCTATTTCAATCTCATCTTCTTTTAGTTGTGCTAACTCAGCTAATGCTTCCTTGAGCATCTGTGGATCTCTCTTTAAGTATGCAATACTCGACATCAAGTTATATGTAACTATTGATTTAACTCTAAGGCTTTGTAACTTCTCCAAACATTCTTCTGCATATTTCTCATTACCTTGTTTTATACTGATTATACCAAGTTTATAATATAATGATTCAATAAATTTCTCACTATATACAACACATTCATCTGCATTTATTAATTGTTCTACTAATTGCTTTGCATAATTCAGTTTCCCTTTATTCACTAAGTCATCGATTTCGTTCTCAGCCAACTCATATAACTTATCACAAGTTAACTGGTTTAATGACTTTTCAATTGGATTCTCTAGGTTAGTAACGCCATGAACTTCATCGATTTTTAGAGATTGAGTAAATCTGTTGTTAGCCAGTTCTACGCCTTTAACAACACTAATAATACTACTACGGGTATTTTCTACAGCTGTTTCATTATAACTTGGATCCTCTATAACACTTATTCTATTCCTCTTTAAGAACTCTAGCGCAGACGCAATTCTTACTGCTTTTAAAGGAACATTGTTTGGGACATATTCTTCAGTTAAGAGTATCCCTTGAATGGCATTTGAGATTAAAACCAGTGAGCCAGAGTAACCTTTATAAGCATTTGTCCAATCACTATTATTATCTTTTACTGTCAACTGCATATCATAGCTATTTTTTTCTAATGGGTTAATGTGATATACTTCCCCTTTAATATAGTGATACGTTTCGTCTTCAGAAAGTATAACTGGGCATCCAACTGTTTTCCATCCTGCACCCTCTAATATCTCTGCAGCAACTAAAGGAAAGAATTCATAATTGTCAAAAGAAAAATCTACTAGACTCAATAATGCAATATCTAGCTTATCATCTTTATCAATAATCTCTGCACTTACATTTATTATTTTTTTCTCTATTGTCAAAAACTCTAATTCTATTTTTTCATTAGATTCTAGGCTTGGTATAACTGCATGTAAAGCTGTAATTGCGGTCCGTCTATCAACTAAAAATGCTGTAGCTAGTTGCTCTCCGTATTTCAATTTACCAGTAGTGCAGTATAGCTTGTTATTTACATTTATCATGATATCCCCCCCTACTTGATTACTACTGTGCCTACCTTATTACCACCGAATTCATTTATATAGCATATATCAAACATATATTCTTTTTTAAATTTGCTTCCGTTTAAGGAGCTCATATATTTATCAGGTTTATAGTTAAACACTAACTCCTTTGAAAAATTCTTATTTGCAGATATAATCCTAAGAATCGTTTCAATATCAGGATGTATATGTTTCATACCATTGGTGGAAATTATATATTTACTTGAATAAACCAAGTCGAGTAACTGCGGACTAGTATTAAATTTACTCGCATGATGAGATACTTTTATAGCATCAAAATAAAGCTTGTCTTTAATATTAGGATAATGCTTATGCAAACTCTCTAATACTATTGAAGGATGAGCATCTCCTAGAAAAAGAATCCTTTTGTTATAAAACTCTAAAACAAAGGCTATGGAACTACCATTAGATAATGAACAATCTTCTTCAAACTCAGCTTTAATAATACTTTCAATGTCTTCAACTTTATAAGAGCATTTGCTACTCTTTATCGACCTCTTACGCTCATCAAGTCTTGTTAACCAGAACTCAAAGGCATCATCGAACAAAACATTGTCTCCCACTTCTGTATTATAGCCAAGCAGCTTTAAATCATGTTCCCACCTAGTATCGAGAAGTCTTAACTTATCTAAGGTAGGTGACAATACAATTATTCTCACTTCATCATTTAAATTAATAATATTTGATGTTCTATTACAATCAGCAACAATTGCTTTTCCATTAAAAGTCCTATTCCATGTGTACCCATTCTCATATATTAGTGAAGCTAAAGTTGATCCTTGTTTCGAACTGATGTCTGTTCTACTAGTAACATATAACTCCTTTGGATGCCCTCTAGATATTATTCTCTGTAATATCATTTTTTCATCATTACTGAGTTCTTTCTTCTCTCTTTTCCTAAATTGTAAATGTCTAAAACTGTTATACCATATCTCTTCTACTCCAATAACGTTTGTCTCACTTTCATGGCCATTCTCTTCTAAAAACTTAATGCCACCACAAATGTGATCTTCATCCGTGTGTGTAAATACTAAAAGGGATAATTTCTCGCCCTGTTTAGCAATTGTCATTAACTGTTCCCTAATATGATTTGAATATGTTGATTCAAACCCCATATCTACTAGTATATTAGTCTTATTATTCCCTTCACACGTAACTAAGAAGCTTTCGCCATATGAAGCAGGGAAAACTTTAATTTTAATAATACACATGAATTTCACCAACTCTTATTTTGAGAATTAAATACATTTAGTATCTATAATTAAACTTTAGAACTTACTTTCTATATAATTACAAAAATACCCTGTTATGCCAATAATAACATAACAGGGTACAAAAATTCAACAATTCGACTTTTTCTCCTACTATTCCACAGTAACACTCTTAGCCAAATTCCTTGGCTTATCAACGTCGCAGCCCTTCTCAACTGCCATATAGTATGCCAGCAGCTGCAGAGGTCCTACTGCGACAATTGGGGCGAGGATATCGGAGGTTTTGGGAATGTAGAGGGTGTAGTCGGCTACCTTTTCCACTTCGGTATTGCCTTCCTTTGCTATTGCAAATACGAAGGCGCCTCTTGCCTTTACTTCTTTAACGTTGCTTACCATCTTCTCGTAGAGGTCATCCTGTGTAAGCAGTGCTACTACTATAGTACCCTTTTCTATAAGGGCAATGGTTCCATGCTTTAGTTCTCCGGCCGCATAGGCCTCGGAGTGTACATAGGATATCTCCTTCAGCTTCAGGGAGCCTTCCATGGCTAATGCATAGTCCATTCCTCTGCCCATGTAGAATACGTCCCTGGCATTGGAATTCCTGGTTGCAAACTTCTGGATGGTATCCTTGTGCTTAAGGGCTTCTTCTACAAGCTCTGGGAGTTTTGTCATCTCTTCCTTTATAGCAATCAGTTCATTCTCGCTAACGGTCCCTCTCAGCTTTGCAAAGTGCAATGCCAATATATATAGGGCTATGAGCTGTGTTGTATATGCTTTGGTGGAGGCAACCGCTATTTCTGGGCCGGCCCAGGTGTAGAGCACATCATGGGATTCACGGGCTATAGAGCTTCCTACCACATTTACTATGCTGAGTATCCTGGAGCCTTTCTTCTTAGCTTCCTTTAAGGCAGCAAGGGTATCAAGGGTCTCTCCGGACTGGCTCACTACAATTGTGAGGGTCTTTTCATCAATTATTGGGTCTCTGTATCTGAATTCTGAGGCTATGTCTACCTCAGCAGGTATTCTTGCAAGTCTTTCTATGACATATCTACCCAGCATACAAGCATGGGAAGCAGTTCCGCAGGCAAGCATCTGTATCTTGTTGAACTTCTGCAGATCCTCTTTTGTAAGCTTTATATCATCCAGCTTTATGTCAGTTGAATCAGGCAGCACTCTGGATTTCATAGTATCCTTTATAGCCTTTGGCTGCTCGTGGATTTCCTTGATCATGAAATGCTCATATCCGCCCTTTTCAGCTGCAGCTACGTCCCAATTCACTTCAAATATTTCTTTGCTCACTGCTTTGCCGCTCTCGTCAAAGAAGCTTATTTTATCCTTCTGCACTACTGCCAGCTCATTCTCATTAAGCAGGTATATCTTTCTTGTATGGTTCAGTATTGCCGGTATGTCTGAGGCTATAAAGTTTTCCCCATTTCCTATGCCTACTATAAGAGGGTTTTCCTTTCTTACGCATACCATTTTGTCAGGCTCTTTTCTGCTTATTACTGCAAAGGCATAGGAGCCTCTGATTTTTTCGAGTACCTTCTTTACTGCCTCAATAAGGTCACCCTCATAGAAAAAGTCCAGGTAGTGTGCAAGCACCTCTGTGTCCGTCTCGGATATAAAGGTGTACCCTTTCTCTATAAGCATGTTCTTTATGCTCATGTAGTTCTCGATTATACCATTATGAACTACAGCAAGATCTCCTGAGCAGTTAGTATGGGGATGTGAGTTCACATCTGAGGGTTCTCCGTGAGTCGCCCATCTTGTATGGCCTATTCCAAGGCTACCTTCTAAGGTCTCCTTGTTTAGATGCTCCTCAAGAACTGCAAGTCTGCCTTTATATTTCCTTACCTGGATATTCCCATCATTATATACTGCCACTCCAGCAGAGTCATATCCTCTATATTCAAGCTTCTGCAAACCCCCTATCAAAACAGGAATTGCTTTTTTATCTCCAATATAACCTACGATACCACACATATATAAATTCTCCTCTCAATATACGATTCTATTATGTTAACCTATTTATGGGCAAAAAAATACACTAACAGGTCCTAACCGTTAGTTTTGTCAGTTTTACCTTTGGCTCAATCAGATTTTCTTTGTCCCATCAATCACTTGAGGATTTGTAAAATCTATAACGCTGTTAAGCCTCAACGCAGGGCACCCGCCGAATTTTCGATGAACCCCGACCTCGTCAACTTGCCTCTCGGGTCATATTTCTAAGCTGTCAGCAAGTCTGGCGCTAAATTAAGTTTTCGTATTACACATCAGTAGTTTTACACCGCCTTTCTGTTGCTATTCCTCCCTTTCACCTCCTAAGCACTATTATTATATAATTTTATAATTTTTGTAAAGATTTTGCAAGGTATTTCATTTAAAGCCTTATTAACTGGTGTGAAATAGCGCAAAACATCTCTTATATCATTCTATTACAGAAGTAATAAAAAAGTACCTCAAACCGAGGTACTTCGTTACTTAATTCATTTTTTCTTCTATTAGCTTGGCAAGTGCCTTAGCATCTTCCTTGATTTCTTCTTTATTCTCACCCTCAAGCATGACTCTTACAAGAGGCTCAGTGCCTGATGGCCTTATAAGAACTCTTCCCTTATCTTTAAGCTTGTTCTCAAGCTCTGCTATCATAGCAGCGATGTCATTATCCTCCATGTACCTGTCCTTGTTCTCGTTCTTTACTTTTGCATTGACCAATACCTGAGGCAGCTCTGTAATAACAGCTGCAAGATCCGAGAGCTTCTTGCCGGTTTCCTTTACTACTGCCAGCAATTGAAGTGCTGTCAAAAGTCCATCTCCGGTGGTATTGTGATCAAGGAATATTATATGCCCTGACTGCTCGCCTCCGATGTTGTAGCCCTTTGAAATCATCTCTTCCAGTACATATCTGTCCCCTACCTTAGTCTTGGCAAGACCGCATCTTTCCTGCTTCATTGCTATGTCAAGACCTATGTTGCTCATGACTGTACCGACTATTGTGTCATTCTTCAATGTGCCCTTTTCTTTAAAATGTTTTGCAAATATTGCAAGCATGTGGTCTCCATTAACTATGTGACCCCTGTTATCGACTGCAATAAGCCTGTCGGCATCCCCGTCAAAAGCTAAACCCACATGGGCGCCTGATTCCAGCACCAGCTTTTGCAATTCATCCGGATACGTCGAGCCGCATTTTACATTTATGTTCTTTCCATCAGGTTTGTTACTTATGACCACAATTTCAGCTCCGAGATCGGCAAGTATTGAGGGTGCTGCTATGTATGCGGCTCCGTTGGCGCAGTCGACTGCTATTTTGAGTCCTCTTAAATTGACATCTATTGTTTTCTTGAGGAAATCAATATACCCATGAACTGCATTGTCTATCTCAACCTTCTTGCCTATTTCTGCCCCTGTGGGATTTGCAATTCCGTTTTCAGGGTTCAGAAGCAAGCTCTCTATCCTGTCCTCCAGCTGGTCTGACAGCTTATATCCATTGCCGTCGAAAAACTTAATACCGTTATATTCAAATGGATTGTGTGAAGCAGAAATCACAATCCCAGCATCCAAGCCCATATGTCTTGTAAGATGCGCAACTGCCGGCGTAGGCTGAACCCCTAAAACCACAGCTTCTGCTCCCATAGAGCAAATTCCAGCAATAAGAGCAGCTTCAAGCATATCACCAGATACTCTGGTGTCCTTTCCTACTGCTATCCTGGGTTTGTGGTGGGTTTCTTCTGTCAAAACATATGCGCCTATTCTTCCGAGGTTGAACGCCAGCGTAGAGTCCAACTCCTTATTGGCAATCCCTCTTACTCCGTCAGTTCCAAACAAGCGACCCATCGTAAGACCCCTTTCAATGTTTAGTTGATTATTTGTAGATATAGTAATATTATCACAATCGTACCTATTGTTCAAATTGAATAAATTTTTGGCTGCGTGGCTTGTGACTCGTGCTTATAGAAAATTCTTCGAAGCCTTTACCGGACGACCACTGGTCGCCCCTACGCTTAATTCTAATAAGTTTGAAACTCCGGTACCTCCAGCCCTACACTTATTGTTTTAAACCTGCCTTAAATGCTTTGAGGTATTCAGGCTTTTCGTCCAGCCAATAACGCCTGGCAGGAGTTCCTTTTTTGCTCTTGCTGTAGTCAAAATCCGCATAGCTCCACCACACTGCTGCTTTAATATTCTTATATCTTCCGATATTGCTGAACATATCTCTGATCCACTGTTCCTTGTCTCCTCCTACCGAGCTGCTGGCAAATTCGGTAATCATCCATGGGAATTCGCCATAAAATCTGCTGTACTTTTCATTCAAGGGATCATATATTTCTGTAAAGCTTCTCCATCTTTCTCCGGTAAGCTCCTTATAGTAGGTTCCGGTATTGTAGCCTGTGACGCCTATCATATGTACATATTTGTTTCCCGGATAATAGGAGACATGGGAGTTCCATTTTAAGGGAGGATAATCCACATCATTGGGATTGAATACCCATATGGCGTTTCTCACCCCTTCTTCTTCAAATATATCATATATATGCCTCCATACCTTTATAAAGACATCAGGATCGCATAGCAGTGCTATACCGCTGTATCTTATCCATGTGCTGTTCATTTCATTGTTCAGCCTGAATATGAATGGATGGCCAAAGGCCTTTGCCTCTCGTGCAAACTTTCTGAGGTCATCATCATATAACCCATCTATCACATCAAAATTGACATTCTTCATCTTATGCTCGGTATTGCCCGGCTTTACGTTCCACATTACCTGCATTGTAAGCTCCACGGTCTTGCCTCTCTGGTGGGCACTTTTCATGCCTTCCATGGGGAATTCGTGACCAAGATAGATGTAGTGAAGGGTAATGGGAAATTTGTAAGCCAGCTTTTTTTCCATAGCCTCGATTGTTGAAAAATCCTTGGTTATGGAGTGAGGATAAAAAATACCCCACCTTATAGTATCCGAATTCTGCAGTGCCTCATAAAAGGCCTTAGTCTCAGCATTCCAATTAGGGAGCTCAGGCTTCAATGCAAGATTGAACTCCAATTCCCCGCTCTGTTCGATCTTCTTGAAGGATTTGAGCACCTGCTGTATGACTTCCTTTTGCTGGTCCAGTGAGCTGCACCTGATGAAGCAGCTATAGAATTCCCTGCCCTCTGTGATATATAGCACATGCATATACTCATTCTGCTTCTCGCTGCTTCCTTCTGCAGGTTTTCTAGAGAATGACACTATCTTTGTGCTTATGCCGTTGATATCCAAGTATTCATTGGTTTTAAGACTTATGCTGTTGGCTTCCCTATACTCAGGGTCTAGCATGTACTTATATATATATGTATTGAAATAGTCATCCATTCCCTCATAGGGAGAAAGCTCCTTTGAAATCTTGATATCCATATCCCCACTGCTTATTCGGATGAAGGCAGGCATATAGTCCTTATCCACAACCATGTTCTCAGGTACCTTCACCTGAAACCCCAGCTCAGGGCATTGGATTTCCCTATAGCTTACCTCTATATTTTTGGTTTCTTCCGTATTTGAGCCTTTTTCTGAGGTTGGCGACGTCTCAGCTGTACTTCCAGCCTGTTCATCGCTTCTATTTTTTTCTATTACTATGCCCCCACAACCAAAACTAACGGCAGAAACAATTATCACAATCAAAACTACTACAAAAAAGTTCTTTATATCGTCCAAACCTCCTTCGCAACACCATATTTTCTTATTTTATGGTGCCACGTAAAGGAGTGATTTTATACTGGATAAAAAAACCCTCTGCATTTCGCAGAGGGTTCTGTCTATTACATGTTTTCGGGAGTTTCTATACCCGCAAGGCTTAAGCCTGTTTTTATTACTATTCCTACTGCTTTTGTAAGCTGCAGTCTTGCATTTTTTACATTATCCTCAGCATTTAGGATAGGATGTGAATTGTAGAACTTGTTATATGCCTTAGCAATCTCCGTCACATTTCGAAGAACTACAAAGGGCTCATACCTATCTGTCGCTTCCTTAACTGCATCCTTGAAAGCTCCTAATAGCTTCACCAATTCAAACTCATCCTCGGTGGAAAGATAACTTAAATCAGCAGTCTCAGGCACATTTCCAGCCTTTCTCAATATGCTCTTGCCACGGACATAAGTATACTGGACGTATGGGCCGGAATCTCCGTCAAAGTTCAATGCATCCTCCCAGGTAAATACAACATCCTTCTCTCTGTTGTTCTTCAGGAAGGTATAAAGCAGTGCTCCCATACCGACCTTCCTTGCAACCTCTTCCTTATTCTCTAAGTTGGAGTTCTTGTGCTCTATTACCTCCAAGGTCTTGTGGACAGCCTCGGCAATTACATCCTTTGCCAGGACAACATCACCTTTTCGTGTTGAGAGCTTCTTATCCGCAAACTTTACAAGACCATGGCCTATATGCACGCAATCCTTATACCAATCAAAACCCATCAGTCCCAAGGTACTGAAAATCTGGTTGAAATGCAGTGACTGTGTGCCTCCTACCACATATATGTTCTTGTAGAAATCATAATGTCTCTTTCTATATATCGCAGCAGCCAAGTCTCTGGTTGCATAGATAGTAGCCCCATCAGACTTCAGTATGAGAATCGGAGGCAGGTTGAACTGCTCCAAATCCACAATTTTTGCTCCATTGCTATCCTGCAGCAGCTGCTTGTCACGAAGCATGTGGACAACCTCATCCATCTTGTCACTGTAAAAGCTTTCTCCTGCATAAGAATCAAACTCTACGTTCAATGTTTTGTATAACTCTTTGAATTCTCTAAGGCTTAATTCCTTAAATTTCTGCCACAGCTCAGTTACTTCAGGGTCGACCTCCTCCAGCTTTTTGAAGTATGCTCTTGCTTCATCTTCAAGAGCCGGATCTTTTTCAGCTTCTTCATGGAACTTTACATATATTCTGAAAAGCTCACTTATAGGCTCTTTATCAAGGGCTTCTTCATCCACCCATCTCTTATAAGCGGATATCTGCTTGCCAAACTGTGTTCCCCAATCTCCCAGATGGTTGATTCTTATTGTGTTGTAGCCTGAGTGCTTATAAACCTTTTCAAGTGCACTGCCTAGCATTGTATTAAGCAAATGGCCTACATGGAAAGGCTTTGCTACATTGACTGATGAGAATTCAACTATTACATTTTTTCCTTCGCCAACATTTGAGCTGCCAAACTTTTCGCCTTGCTCAATTACCTCTTCCACCAATTTCTTTATATATTCTGTCTTGTTAACAAAGAAATTCAAATAGCCGCCGGCAGCTTCAGCTTTTTCAACTATGTTGTCTGGCTGCACCTTTCCTGAAAACTCAGCAGCAATCATATTTGGGGACTTTCTCATAACCTTGGCAAGCTGGAAACAAGGAAAAGCATAGTCTCCCATATTGCCCTGCGGTGGAATCTCAATTAGAGCAATAACTTTATCCAACTCCATCTCGGTTAATTCACTTATCTTTTTTGCTACTTCTACTTTAAAATCCATACATATCCCTCCGATTATTGTTATTATATATAAAATTGTATATTACATACTTTAATCCACCCAAAATAAAAAACCCCATCTCAACAAAGAGACGGAGTTACCGTGTTACCACTCTAATTGGCAAATTGCCCAGTGCCCTGCACCATGAACAATAGCCCTCTCAAACCTTTATCGCAGGCATACGTCCGGTTTACTGGAAGCAGAAGCTTTTTTGACCGGAATCTCCCCGGCTCTTTTCGCGGCATCACTACTACCGGGCTCCCACCTTACCCCAGCTCTCTTTGAACAATGACACTCCGTTACTTTTCCGGATCATAGAAATTATATATTGATTTTTATAGTATTATATTCAATTATACTGAATTAGTCAATAGTAATCTGTTTTGTGCGAAACATTTCTTATTATACTTTCAGAATATATGGAAACTCCTGAAGTTTTATCCATATTGTTTTGATACTCATAGGAAAATGAACAAAGTAACAGAACTTCAACGCATTAATGGTTTTTTATCATTGCAACCGCTAATGGCTTTCGTTTTTAGCCAAATTCTGGCTTTATTAGACCTTTTCCGTGATATGCTTTGCTTGTCCTATGTGCTAGAATATATTCTATGTGATAAAAAGAAGTTGTTATTAATTACTCTTTTTACTAATTGACTTCGTCAGCCTAAAAGGCGGACATACGTCGCAATGGAGGTGTTGTATATGGATAATATTCTGCCACTACTTATTGGAGCCTTGCAAATCACCATACTTGATTTGACACTGTGTGCTGATAACATCGGGATAATCGCGCTGGCTACTAAGAACCTGCCGGCTGAATACGCGAGAAAGGCCACAATCTACGGAATCTCCGGGGCAATAGGCCTTAGAATCCTTTTTGCATGCTTTATGACTTTGATACTTACAGTCAGTGCAATTCCTATTAAGCTTATCGGCGGTTTGCTTCTTGTTAAGATTACCTGGGATTTTATCAAACCCTGTGGTGACGGAGAAGAATGTTCTAATGTAAAACAAGCCAGTAAATTCTGGGAAGCAGTCGGAATTATTATAATAGCCGATGTGAGCATGAGTCTGGATAATGTACTGGCCATAGCCGGTGCGGCAGACGGAAATATATGGCTTATAGTATTTGGCATTGCCTTGAATATACCTGTACTTTTCTTCGGAAGCCAATATGTTTCAAACCTTATGAATAAATATAGAATAGCTATTTATATAGGTGGGGCAGTCCTTGCCCATACCGCATTTAAAATGATTTTTGAAGATGCCATAGTATACTCTCGTACACCGCATCTTTTGGGCATGGTAATTCCATGGCTGACAGCTGCAGCTACTCTCATTTATGGGATCTATTTAATTAAGAAAACATCGACAATTTACGAGTAATAAAAGCCCGGCAGCTGCCGGGCTTTTTTCATTTCTCTATTTCCATCCTGTCTATTATAAACCTTTTTTTTTAATATATTCTTTCTCTGACTCCATT
>FWWL01000988.1_pt1 | contig 71567 bp, 73 predicted proteins | sample 2228331 | NCBI WGS metagenome assembly FWWL01 (sample SAMEA103939775, study PRJEB20133) | metagenome
TCGGAATCCCGACCGGTTAATTCTCGGAACAGTGGCCGGTTAATTATTGGATTACCCGGCCGGTCGCGTCGGAATCTGCAGGGTCCAGCACTATACGAATTTCGGGCCTCTCAACAGCGAACTCGAGGCGCGTTACGCGGCGAGGCTGGGGTTGCCGGACAACTGCGTGGCGACAGTCGGCAACGCCACCCTGGGCTTGACGCTGGCCCTCGCGGCGGTCGGGGCGCCCCGGGGTTCGCTGTGCATCATGCCCGCCTGGACCTTCATCGCGACGCCCCTGGCGGCAATGGCGGCCGGACTTGTTCCATATTTCGTTGACGTCGATCAGGAGTCCTGGGGGCTCCATCCCGATACGATGCGCGCAGCGATCGCCGCCGCTCCCGGCCGGGTCGGCGCGATCATGCCCGTCCTTCCCTTTGGCCGGCCGCTACCTGTCGGCGCTTGGGACGAAGTCAGTGAGCGCGAAGGGATCCCGGTCATCATCGATGCCGCCGCTGCAGTCGATTCGCTGACGCCCATCCGTTCCATCAGCGTCGTCAGCCTCCATGCAACCAAGCTGCTTGGGGCCGGCGAAGGAGGGTTCGTGGCGAGCACCGACGCTGCTATGGTCTCCCGATTTCGCTGTTTGAGCGCCTATGGATTTCAGGGCACACGCATGTCCCAGCTACCGGGCACGAACGCGAAGATGAGCGAGTATCATGCCGCCGTCGGGCTCGCCTCTCTCGATCGGTGGCGCGATATGCGCCAGGACTACATGAATCTCGCGCTCGCCTACTCAGAGGCTTTGTCGGCGAGCAATTGCGCCCGGCTTCAGCCCGGCTTCGGTCACGCATGGCTCGCTGGGACGTGCATCGCTCAGCTCGACGACGAGCAGGTCGATGCGGTGGCCGCCAGACTGACGGCAGCCAACATCGAGACACGCCAATGGTGGGAGCGCGGCGCTCATTCTCATCCTGCGACCAGCCACCTGCCGCGCGGCAACCTCGCAACCACCGACCGATTGTCGCGAAGCACGATCGGCCTCCCCTTCCATCTCAATCTCAAACGGGCAGACATCGAGCGTGTCGTGGACGTCATGCGAATGGCGGTCTCATGACGTCATGATTCAGCCGCTCGCTGGCCGGTCATCGGTAGGCGACCAGAGGCTGAGCGCATCGCGGGCCGCGCGGCGTCGCGGGCCGCGCATCCGCCGCCTGCCCTCGCTTCGGTTCGCTTCGCTGACGCAAAATGCGAGCGCTCAACGCGTCGGGCCGCCTGGCGTCGCCGGTGCGCCGGCCGGCGGCTTTGTCGGGTCTGGCTGGATCAGGTCCGTACGCGCCTTGTGCTGCAGCGCCGGGTCGTCGGCGGTGAAGACGGCGGCCGCCAGCGGCGACAGCATCATGACGGCGATCAGTGCGAGGGCGACGAATTCCTTGGCCTGCATGGCAGCCTCCTGTCGATCGGTCGCGTCGCAGGGCGCGACGCCTCGATGAGTCAACGAGGGTGTGCGCGGAGATGTTCCCCTCCGGCGTCACCTTGCCGGGATGGATGCGAGGCGGCATTGTCGGTGTCGAAAAGCGATCTGAGGACAAGCCGATGCGTATCGTCATCGCGGCATTGGCGTCGTTGCTTGCGATGCCAGCCTATTCCGCCGGCCCCTATGGCCGGATCGTCGTCGGCAACTGGTCGGGCGGGGCCTATACAAGCGACCGGACCGGCGCGTTCTCGCATTGCGCCGTCAATGCGGGCTATCGCAACGGCACGCGGATGCTGACCTCCGTGACCTCCGACTTCAAATGGCTGCTCGGCTTCTCCCACCCGGACTGGAAGCTGACGCCGGGCAACACCGTCCCGCTCGAACTCGTCTTCGATCGATCGACGCGCCTCACCGTCACCGCAGAAGTGCGGACGCCCGTCCTCATCACCATCGCCATGCCGGCCGAATCCGAACTGATCAGAGCTTTCCGGCAGGGGCAGTATCTCGAACTCATCGCCAGCGACCGGCGGCTGACCTTCGCCCTGACCTCGACCTCGGAGATGCTTCCGGCGCTGATCGATTGCGTGAAGCAGAGCGGCAACATCCGCGGGCCGATCGCGTCAGTGCCCGCGACGCCGCCCGCGCCCTCGCCGGCCGAGGCCGCGGCCAAAGCCGAGAAAAAGGCGGTGCTGGAAAAAGCTCGCGACCTGATCCGCACGAAGATGCTCGGCTGCATCGGCAAGGAGGGCACGCCGATGCTGCTCACCGACGAGAAGGCCGAGGTCGTCGCCAAATCCGCGATGATCTTCTGTCGCGCCGATGTCGATGCGCTGGTCCAGGCGACGATCGAACTGGTCGAGCTGGAAAGCGGCCGCCCGGCCAACCGGCAGGCCGTGAAGCAGGCCGCCGAAAGCCGCGTGCAGGAGCTGGTCGTCGCCCATGTCGTGCGCTCGCGCGGCGAGATGCTGAACCGCCGCAATCAGGGCGCGCCAGCCCCGCAGCAGAGCGCGCCGGGGCCCGCTATCTCGCCGACGCTGTAAGCCGGGGCCGCGGCTGGCCTTAGGAGGCGACCGCCTCCGCCATCGCCTCCTGCAGGGCGTCGATATGCAGCATCGCCGCCTTCATCGCCTTGCTTTCGAGCGCGCGATAGTGGCCGACGACGGCGCGGCCCATCGGCGTCAGATGCGCTCCGCCGCCCTTCGCGCCGCCCGGCGCGGCCGCGACCAGCGGCTCGCGAAACATCCGGTTGAGATCGTCCACCAGGAGCCAGGCCCGGCGATAGGACATCGTCATGGCGCGCCCCGCAGCCGAGATCGAGCCCGTCGCCTCGATCGCCTCCAGCAGCGCGACCTTGCCCGGCCCGAGCCGGCTCTCGGGCGAAAGCTGGAGCCGCAGGCTGAAGCCGACCGGCCGTCTGTTGTGTCCCGGCTGCGCCATGGCGGCGTTCTCCTTCATGCGGCTACCCTTCAAGACCCGTCGATCGAGACGCTCTTGATGACGGCGAACACCGCGCTGCCCGGCTGCAGGCCAAGCTGCGCCGCCGACTTCGCGGTGACCCGCGCCAGCAGCGTCTCACCCTGGCAGTCGAGCCGCAATTCGACGGCCGCCCCCTCGCCGCGCGGGCCGATCTCGACGATCGTTCCCGGCAGAACGTTCAGCGCGCTGACCTCGACCGGCTCGCGCAGGCTGATCAGCACGTCGCTGGCGAGAATGCGCACACGCAGGTGCGCGCCGATCGCGACGCGGCTGCGGGCGATCTGCAGCATGCCGGCTCGTGTCGAAAGCCGCGTCAGGCCGAACGCGTCATCATGCCCGGCGATCTCGCCCTCGATGAGAGAGCCGGCTTCGGCTGCGCCCGCGAGCCCGACCACGCCGAGCCGCGACATCACCTGCGCCGTCGGGCCGCAGGCGGTGACGACGCCACGGTCGAGCGTCACCAGCGTGGTGGCGAGCCGCGCGACCTCGGCCATCGCGTGCGAGACATAGATGATCGGCACGCCGGCCTCGTCGCGCAGGCGCTCGATATAGGGCAGGATCTCGGCCTTGCGCGCCTCGTCGAGCGAGGCCAGCGGCTCGTCCATCAGGAGCAGGCGCGGCCGCGCGAGCAGCGCACGGCCGATCGCGACGCGCTGTTTCTCGCCGCCCGACAGGGCGGCCGGGCCGCGCTCGAGCAGATGGCCGATGCCGAGCAGATCGAGCACGCTGTCGAGATCGCTTGCCAAGCTATCAGTTCCGGCCGCTCGCCGGCCAGAGAACCAGCGGCCATAGAGCAGGTTCTGCCGCACTGTCAGGTGCGGGAAGAGGCGCGCCTCCTGGAAGACATAGCCGATACGCCGCCGGTGCTTGGGCAGGAAAAGGCCGCGTTCGGTGTCGAGCAGAACCTGCCCGTCCACCACGACGCGGCCGCGCCGGGGACGGACGAGCCCGCTGACGATGTTGACCAGCGAGGTCTTGCCGGAGCCGGAGCGTCCGAACAGCGCCGTGAGACGCCCTTCCGAGGCGAAGCTGGCGTTCAGATCGAACCGGCCGAGCCGATGCTCGACGCAAACCTCGACGACCGGGCTCATACTGCAGCGATCCGCCGGCTGACGGCGCGCGCCAGCGCCTCCGAGACGAGCAACGCCGCGACCGACAGCGCGACCGAGATCAGCGTCAGGCGCATCGCGCCGGCGTCGCCGCCCGGCACCTGCATGAAGCTATGGATCGCCGAGGGCAGCGTCTGGGTCTCGCCGGGAATGTTGGAGACGAAGGTGATGGTCGCGCCGAACTCGCCCATCGCCTTGGCGAAGCACAGGATCATGCCCGCCAGGATGCCGGGCAGGCACAGCGGCAGCGTTACCGTCGCGAACACCCAGGCCGGGCTTGCGCCGAGCGTTCCCGCCGCATCCTCGAGCTTGCGGTCCACCGCTTCGATCGAGAGCCTGATCGCCCGGACCATCAGCGGAAAGCCCATCACCGCGCAGGCTAGGACCGCGCCGGTCCAGCGGAAAGAGAGCACGATGCCGAACCAATCATACAGAAGCTGGCCGACCGGACCGCGCCGGCCGAACCAGATCAAGAGCAGATAACCGGTGACGACCGGCGGCAGGATCAGCGGCAGATGGACCAGCGCATCGAGGATCGACTTGCCCCAGAACTCGCGCCGCGCCAGCAGCCAGCCCACCGCCACGCCGAGCGGCAGGCTCGCCATCATCGCCGTCGTCGCGACGACGAGACTGAGGCGAACCGCCGTCCACTCCTCGGGAGAAAGCCAGTCGCCCACCGCGTCAGGGTCTCATGTCGCGTTGGCAGGCTTGTTGAGCACGGTGAAGCCCTGTTTCTCGAACGCCGCGCGCGACCCTGCGCCTCTCAGATAGGCAAGGAAACCCGTCGCGTCGGGATGGCTCGAATCCTTCGTCACCGCGACGGGATAGAGGATCGGCGGATGCGACTCCTCGGGAAAGATCGCCAGCACCTTGACCTTGGGGTCGGCCGCGGCGTCGGTGGTGTAAACGATGCCGAGCGGAGCCTCGGCCCGCGAGACCAGCAGCAGCGCGGCGCGCACATTGTCGGCCTGCGCCACCTTGTCCTTCACTTTCTCCCAACCGCCGAGTTTCTCGAGCGCCGCCTTGCCGTATCTGCCTGCCGGAACCGCCTCGACATTGGCCATCGCAAGCCGGCCCTGGCCGAGCGCGGCGGTCAGGTCGACGCCCGCGCCGAGAGTGACAGTGGTGGTCGAGTCGGACGGTGCGATCAGCGCGATGCGGTTCGCCAGCAGGGTGACGCGGCTGTCGGGCCTGATCAGGCCCTTGCCCGCGGCATGGTCCATCCAGTCGAGATCGGCGGAGAAGAAGAGATCGGCCGGCGCGCCCTGTTCGAGCTGTTTGGCTAGCGCGCTGCTGGCGGCGTAGGAGATTTTCGGGGCCGGCCTGCCCGTTTCCTTCGCCCAGGCTGCTGCGGTTTCGTCCAGCGCGTTCTTCAGGCTGGCGGCGGCGAAGATCACCAAATCCTTCGGTTGAGCATGGGCCGGAGCGGTCAGGGTCAGGACGCCCGCGAGGAGGCCCGCGGCCATGCCCAACAGATGCCGACGTTCGATCATGGACCTGCTCCCTCACTGACTATCGTTGATCATGAGTGGATATAACGTAGCGCGTCAAGGTCGGCGCTTGCCGCCAGGAGCGACCTGATGAAGATCAGCGCCCGCAACCAGCTCAGAGGCAAGTTCGTCGAGATCGTCAAGGGCGCGACGATCGCTCATGTCCGGCTCGATATCGGCGGCGCGATCGTGACCTCGGCGATCACCAATGCGGCGGTAGAGGAGCTTGGGCTGGTCGTCAGACAGACGGCCTATGCGGTCGTTAAGGCCTCCGACGTGATGATCGCCGTCGACTAATCCAGAGCAGGCCGATTTAACACGGAAACACCGCGTCATCCCGCACAGGCGAAGCGCAGCTCCGGGATCCATCAGAGAGCGCCGCGTTGCCCTATAATGGATCCCGGAGCTGCGCCGCTTCGCGGCTTGTCGGGGATAACGTCGTGTTTCCAAGAAAAAATAGCAGGGTCTAGTCGACGCAGCAGCGTCGAATTATTCCCATGCGAATATAGCGTGGGCGGATGCCGTCCCGCTCCACCGGGAGCGGGATAGTCGTCAGGCGTCCAGCCAGCTACGCGCAAGGTTCGCATCCGCCTGAGACAGGCCATGCCCCGTCGGCAAGGTTTTGTGCTCCACCTCCGCGCCCGCTTGCGCCAGCGTATCGGCGAGACGCGCGGCGTTTTCGGCGGGGATGATCGGATCGAGCGCGCCCGACAGGATCAGCACCCGCTTGCCCGCAAGGTCGGCCTTCGGCGGCGTCGCGAAAGGCGACATTGCCCGCAGCAGGACGGCGCCGGCCAGCACCTCGGGACGCAGCAGCAGCAGGCTCGCCGCGATGTTGGCGCCGTTCGAGAAGCCGAGCGCGACCGGAGCCGGCAGGTCGTAGCGCCGCCGTGCCGCCGCGATGAAATCGGCGAGTTCGTGCGTGCGCCTGGTCAGGTCGGCCTCGTCGAACACGCCCTCGGCGAGCCGGCGGAAGAAGCGCGGCATCGCGCCTTCCAGCACGCGGCCGCGCGGCGACAACAGGCTTGCGCCGGGCGCGACCATCCGGCCGAGCGGCAGCAGGTCGCGCTCGTCCCCGCCCGTGCCGTGAAGCAGCAGGAGCGGCGCGCGGGCTGGATCGGCTCCTGGCTCGAAGACATGGATGAAGTCGGTGGTCGCGGTCGCGTCCATCTGAGGTCTCCCTACGAGTGCGATATGGCCTCCCGCCGGCGCTGGCCAGCGGGAGGGACCTTCATCTCAGCTCAGCGCGGGCAGCAGCGCCTCGATCCGGGCGCGCTGGCTTTCCAGCCCGGCCGGAAGCTTGAGCGCCTGCCCGAGGCTCTCGACGGGTTCGTCGACGGCAAAGCCGGGCATATCGGTCGCGATCTCGAACAGGACATGGCCCGGCTCGCGGAAATAGACCGAGCGGAAATAGTTCCGGTCGCGCTGTTCCGTCGTGCGGATGCCATGATGTTCGGCGAGCCTGCGCACCATCTCGCTCTGCGCCGCATCGTCAGCGGCGCGAAACGCGATATGATGTACCGAGCCCGCGCCCTGCCGCGCCGGCAGGAAGCCGCCGGCGACGCGCAGATCGACGATCTTTCCAAGACCCTCGCCCTCGGCCCGGTAGCGGACCAGCGTGTCCTCGCGCCCGATCTCGCGGAAGCCGAACACATCGCTCAGGATCGCGCCCGTCGGCGCGGCGTCGGCGACGAGCAGGCTGACGCTTTGGAAGCCACGGATCGCATGCTCGGCGGGAACGTCGCCGCCCACCCACGCCTTCTCCGCCTCGATGCCGGCAACGCCGACGAGCGCGAGCCGCATCCCGTCGGGATCGCGGAAGCCGAGCACGGTTTCGCCGAAGCGCCTGACCGGCTGGTCATGCGGCACGCCATGCGCGACGAGACGATGCGCCCAGTAGCCGATCGCGCCTTGGGGAACCCGGAACACAGTCTCCTGCGTCTCGCCGACGCCGAGCCGGCCGGGCGCGGCATGCTCCCAGGGGAAGAAGGTCACGATCGAACCGGGAGCCGCATCCGCATCACCGTAATACAGGTGATATGTGCCGGGATCGTCGAAATTGACCGTCTTCTTGACCAGCCGCAGACCAAGCACGCGATCGTAGAAATCGAGATTGCGGGCGGCAGGGCCGGAAATGGCGGTGACATGGTGGATGCCGTTGGTCTGCATGGTGACGCCTCCTGAAAGAGGGTGAGAGGGCGAGCCCCGATGGTGTCCAAGATCGGGATGAGGCGGCGCTCGCGCCAGAGCCGAATGATTGCGATGACGCAATGTCCAGCTTGGCAAATCCCAATTTGCATTGCGAATGATCACGGCCAATCTTCTGGGCCGAGACCGAACCGGTCCCTTCTGGAGATGCTCCCATGATTGATGCCCGCCTCGCCCCCTATGGCGCTCTTGGCCTGCGCGTCGCGCTCGGCCTGATGTTCATCGCCCATGCCTATCTGAAGCTCGTCGTCTTCACCCCGGCCGGTTTCGCCGGATTTCTGGGACAGGTCGGCCTGCCGGCCTTCCTCGCCTGGCCGATCATTCTGGCCGAGCTGCTCGGCGGACTGGCCATCCTGGCCGGCTTCTACGGCCGCTATGTCTCGCTGGCGCTGCTGCCGGTCCTGCTCGGCGCGCTGGCGGTCCATGCTCCCAATGGCTGGCTCTTCACGGCGGCCAATGGCGGCTGGGAATACCCCGCCTTCCTGGCGCTGGCCGCGCTCGCCCATGGCCTGATCGGCGACGGCGCGCTGGCGTTTAAGTCGGACCGGCCCGCTTTCGCCGGGACGCCCGTCGCCGCCTGATCCATGCCGCCGCGACCACTTTTCGCCGCCAGCCGGGCCCCAAGCCTTGCTGGCGGCGAAGCCATGCCCGAGAGTGCCGCGATGAGCGATGCGAGCAAGCTGCTGGCCTGGGACGATTTTCGCCTGATCAAGGCGATCGCCGAGACGAGAACGCTGCCGGCCGCCGCCACCGCGCTCGGCCTCAACCACTCCACCGTCTTCCGCCGCCTCGGGCAGATCGAGGCGGCGCTGGGCCTCAAGCTGTTCGAGCGCCATCGCAGCGGCTATGTCGCGACGCCCGCCGGCGAGGAGATGGCGCAGCTCGCCGTCCGTCTCGACGACGACATCAGCGCCTTTGCGATCCGTCTTGCCGGGCAGGAGATCAAGCCCGCCGGCGAGTTGCGCGTCACCACCAACGACACGCTGCTGGTCGATCTGCTCACGCCGGTCTTCGCCGGCTTCCTGGCTCAGTGCCCCGACATCCGGCTCGATGTGCTCTTGAGCAATCAGGCTCTGAACCTGTCGAAGCGCGACGCCGACGTGGCCATCCGCGCCACCGACAACCCGCCCGAGACGCTGGTCGGCCGGCGCGCCGCCCGCATCGCCTGGGCGCTTTACGGCCGGGCGAGCGATTTTCCGCAGGCCGGCGACATCGCGATCGAGACCCTGTGGTCGCATAACTGGGTTTCGCTCGGGGACCAGTTCGCCGGCCTGAAGGCGGTGCGCTATCTCGCCGGCCATGTCGCGCCCGAGCGCATCGTCTACAGGGTCAACACCGTGCTCGGGCTGGCCGAGGCGGTCGAGGCCGGCATCGGCATCGGCTTCGCGCCCTGCTTCATCGCCGACAGGCGGCCGGGTCTGGTCAGGCTTGCCGCGCCCGATCCGGGATTTTCAGCCGATCTCTGGCTCCTGACGCATCCCGATCTCAGGCATTCGCCGCGCGTGCGCCTGTTCCTAGACTTCGTCGCTGCGGAACTGGGGCGGATGAAGCCGCTGATCGAAGGGGACAGCGGCTCAGGCGCTCAGTTGGGGCAGGCATAGGCGATGCCCGCCGTGCTCGCCCCCTTCCAGTTCAGCGCGGCGACCGGGCTCAGCACATGGGTGCCGCCGATTTCGGCGGTCCTGATCTTCAGCCGCGCCAGCGCCGAATCGCGCGCCTGATCGAGCAGCAGCACGCCGCCGAGGCCCGAGCCTCCATCGACATCGCCGACCTTCTTGCACGGCTCGACCACCGCCTTGTTGTCGGTCACGACGACGATGTTGGAGCGCGACGAAGGGATGGCGCAGGCGGCGAGCGCCAGCAGCGGCAGGACGAACAGAACACGCGGCATCGATCACTCCTTGCGGCACGGACAGCCGCATCGGCAACGCATGATCGCCGGCAATGTTGCGAGATCAAGGCCTGGTTGCGAGATCAAGGCTCGGCGGCGCGCTCAGTCGCCAGCCATCGCCGCCTCGCGCTGGCCGGGGCCGTCGAGATGCAGCACGGCGTCGAGCAGTTGCCGCGTGTAGGCGGCCTGCGGCGCGCGAAACAGCGCAAGGCTCTCGCCCTGCTCGACGATCGCGCCGTTCTGCAACACGACCGTGCGGTCGCACATCATCCGGACGACGTTGAGGTCGTGGCTGACGAAGAGCAGCGCCATGCCGTCCTGCCGGCGAAGCGAGTCGAGCAGTTGCAGGATCACCGCCTGCACCGAAACGTCGAGCGCCGCTGTCGGCTCGTCCAGCACCAGGAGCCGCGGCCGGCAGGCGATGGCGCGCGCGATGCCGACGCGCGCCTTCTGTCCGCCGGAAAGCTGATGCGGAAAGCGCTCCAGCAGTTCGGCCGGGAGGCCTGCGCGCGCTGCGCATTCGCGCACGCGCCCGGTCAGGGCCGCGCCGTCCGTCATCGCAAGCAGTCGGCGCAGCGGGTGGGCGATGCAGTCGAAGGCGTTGAAGCGCGGGTTCAGCGAGTCGGTCGGGTCCTGGAAGACGATCTGGATGTCCTTGCGCAGCGGGGATTTATGGAAGTCTCGCGCCGCCTGCTGGCCGATCGGCTGGCCGTCGAACAGGATCTCGCCCTCGCTGGCGTCGATCAGCCGGCAGACGAGCCGCGAGATCGTGCTCTTGCCGGAGCCGGATTCGCCGACGAGGCCGAGGCTCTCGCCCGGCTTGATGTCGAACGACACGTCGTTCACCGCGACAACCCCGCCATCGTAGCGCTTCACGAGGTTCTGGACCTCAAGCAGCAGCGGCGTGCCGGGAGCGGGCTTGTCCTCGCCGTCATTGCGAGCGGAGCGAAGCAATCCAGCAGGGTTCGCGCCACCCCGCTGGATTGCTTCGTCGGCTGCGCCTCCTCGCAATGACGCAGGCGCCAGATCCGCGATCGTCGAGGTCGCGGTCGGCGAGGCCGCGACGAGGCGCTTGGTGTAGTCGTGCCGGGGCGCGCTAAACAGGCCGCGCGGCTGCGCCTCCTCGACCACCTTGCCGTGCTGCATCACCGCGACGCGGTCGCAATAGCGGGCCGCCAGCCCGAGATCATGGGTGATCAGGATCATCGCCATGCCGCGCTCGGCCGTGATCCTGGCCAGCAGGTCCATCACCGTCTTCTGGGTAGTAACGTCGAGCCCTGTCGTCGGCTCGTCGGCGATCAGCAAGGCGGGGCGGCTCGCGATCGCCATCGCGATCATGATGCGCTGGCACATGCCGCCCGAAAGCTCGTGCGGATAGGCGTCGAGACGCTTTTCGGGATCGCGGATCAGCACCGCCTTCAGCAGATCGAGCGCGCGCTCGCGACCTTCGCTCGGCGAGATGCGCTCATGCGCGCCGACCGCATCCGCGATCTGCAGCGCGACGGTGCGGATCGGGTTCAGCGCCCCGCGCGGATTCTGGAAGATCATCGAGATCGCGGCGCCGTGCAGGGAGCGCAGCTGTTTCGACGAGGCCGAGGTAATGTCCTGCCCCTTGAAGCGAACCCTGCCCTGCGCGATCCGACCCGATGCGTCGAGCAGGCGCGTCACCGCGAACGCCGTGACGGACTTGCCCGAGCCGCTCTCGCCGACGATGCCCAGCGTTTCGCCGGCCGCGACATGCAGCGTGACGCCGCGCACGGCTTCGACGAGCCCGCGCCGCGTCGAGAAGGTAACGTGCAGGTCTTCGATGGAAAGCAGGGGTGCGTCCTGCGGGTTCGCGAAGGCGTTCATGTGCGCATGCGCGGATCGAGGATGTCGCGCAACCCGTCGCCGAGCAGGTTGAAGCAGAGAACGGTCAGCATCAGCGCCAGCCCCGGAAAGGCGACGAGCCACCATTTCCCGGTCGAGATGAAGCGCGCGCCCTCCGCGACCATGATCCCCCATTCCGGCGTCGGCGCGGAGACGCCGAGCCCGATGAAGGAAAGGCCGGCCGCATTCAGGATCGCCCAGCCGAGATTGAGCGAGACCTGCACCGCCATAGCCGGGAGCACGTTTGGCAACAGGAAGCGCAGCACGACGGAGAGGTGCGAATCCCCGCAGGCGCGCGCCGCCTCGACCCAGCCGGCGTTGCGCCGGACGTTCACCTCGGCCCGGGCAAAGCGGATATAGAAGGGCAGGTTGATGATCGCGGTCGCGATGACGATGTTCTCGACCCGGTTGCCGAGCGCCGCCACCATCGCCATGGCGAGCACGAACAGCGGAAACGCCATCAGCACATCGACGAAGCGGCCGACATAGCGGTCGAGCCGGCCGCCGATATAGCCGCAGAGCGAGCCGATCACCGCACCCAGCGCGAAGGACAGCGTCACGGCCGAGGCGGCGATGGCGAGGTCGAGTCGCGCCGCCACGATGAGCCGGCTGAAGACGTCGCGCCCGAGCTGATCCGTTCCGGCCCAGTACTTGGCGCTTGGCGGCTGCAGTGCATTGGGCACGTCCGACGCGATCGGGTCATAGGGCACGATCGAGGGGCCGATGACGGCGAGGATGCACAGGATCAGCGCCCCTGCGGCGGCAACGGCCGTGACCGGGTTGCCGCGCAGGATCCAGATTGTGTGGCGGAGGGTCGCGGACGTCATTCCACCGACACCCTGGGATCGGCGATGCCGTAGAGCACGTCCACGGTCAGGTTCACGATCACGAAGATCGACGCCATCAGCAGCACGAAGCCCTGCACCGGCGCGTAATCCGACGAGAGCAGCGCGTCGAGCGCGTAGGAGGCCACGCCCGGCCAGGAGAACACCTTTTCGACCAGCACGTTGGCGCCGAGCATGGTCGAGAACACGATGCCGGCGATGGTGAGCACCGGCAGGATCGCGTTGCGCAGGGCGTAGGTGACGATGATCTTGCGGCGCGGCAGGCCGAGCGACTTCGCGGTGCGGACGAAATCGCTGCCGAGCGAGGCCAGCATCGCGGCGCGCGTGATGCGGGCCAGCGGCGCGACCACGAACAGCGCCATGGTGAAGGCCGGCAGGACGAGTTGCCGCGCGGCGGCGCGCCAGCCCTCCCAGTCGCCAGCCAGCGCGAAATCGACCAGCAGGAAGCCGGTCACGAGAGGCGGCGGCGAGGTGAAGATGTCGACGCGGCCGGTCGGGTCCGGCGCGAGGCCGAGCAGGTAGTAGAAGGCGTAGATCAGGAGCAGCCCCGAGACGAAGGTCGGCACACAGACGCCGAGCGCGCAGATGAAGCGCACAAGATGATCGACCGCCGAGCCCTGCTTCAGCGCCGCTGCGACGCCGAGCGGGATCGCGGTGAACAGCGCGATCAGCAGGGCCGAAAACGTCAGCTCCAGCGAGGCCGGCAGACGGTTGCGGAGATCGGACAAAACCGGCTGGCCGGTGGTGAGCGAGCGGCCGAGATTGCCCGTGCCGACATCGCCGAGATAGCGCACGAGTTGCTCGGGCACCGGCCTGTCGAGCCCCATGGACTTGCGGATCAGCTCGATCTCCTCCTTGCCGGCGGTGGGGCCGGACGCGAAGAACACCGCCGGATCGCCCGGCAGCACCCGCATCAGCAGGAAGGTGAAGACGAGCACGCCAAACAGCGCCGGAAGCGACGACAGGAAGCGTCGCCCGGCGCGCTTTGCGGTGATGGCGAGTTGGGACATGGGTCAGCGTGCCCCTGCCGTCATGCTCGGCCTAGTGGCGAGCATCGATGCCTCCGTCGTAGCGCTCGACGAGGTCAGACGCGGATGGTCGGGACAAGCCCGACCATGACGGCAAAGAGATGCGCGACCCAACCTCACTTCCGGCTCAGATCCCGAAAATCGATCTGGCGGTGGAACTGGTAGACATAGCCCTCGACCGAGGGCTGCATCACCGCATCCTGCGAGGGCTGCCAGAGCGGGATCTGCGGCATCAGCTCGAAATGCCGCGTGTTCAGATCCTTGCCATAGGCCGCATATTTGGCCGGATCGGGCTCGAAGCGGGCGGCCTGCGCCCATTCGGTGATCTGCGGGTCGTTCAGCGAGGAGTAGTTCCAGCGGATCGGGCCGATGTAGAAATTGCGGTAGAAGTAGTCCATCGAGGGCAGCCAGGCGACGATGCCCTCGGTGAAGAACGGCACCTTCTTCTCGTTGATCAGTGTCGACATCTGCGCGTCGGGCAGCTTCTGGATGTCGACCTTGATGCCGATCTTGGCGAGCGATTCCTTCAGCAGCGCCGCCATCGGCTCGGCCGTGCCGGCCTGGCCGACATTGAAGGAGAAGGTGGTCGAGAAGCCGTCGGGCATTCCCGCCGCAGCGAGCAGCTTCTTGGCGGCCTCGATGTCGGTCTTCACCGGCTGAACGATCGGGAAGGTGTCGCCGCTCGGCGCCTTGCCGTCCGCCCAGGTCGCGCCGTAGAGCGGCTTGCCGCGCCCGAACAGCGCCGCCTTGAACATGTCCTCATAGGGCAGCGCGGCGGCGATCGCCTTGCGGACCTCGATCTTGTCGAAGGGCGGGATCTGGTTGTTGAACGAGACGAAGGTGATGGCGTTGTATTGCGGCGTCGAGACGACCTTGAGCTTGCCCTTCTTCTCGAGATCGGCGGCGTCTGTCGCCTGCAGGTCGATGACGATGTCGGCGTCGCCCTTCTCGACGAGGTTGGCGCGGGTGGCCGCTTCCGGGATGGTCTGGGTGATGATGCGCTTGAAGCCGGCCGGCTTGTCGGCCGAGCCGCGGTTCCAGTCCGGGTTCCTGCGCAGGATGGTGGTCTCGCCGGGCTTGTAGCTCTCGATGATGTAGGCGCCGGAGCCGGCGGTATTCTCCTTCAGCCAGGCCAGCGCCCAGGGGTCCTCGGCGGTCGCTTTCGACTTGGCGAGCTTGGAGTTGAAGATCACCGGATAGACCACGGCGAGGTTGGCGAGGGCCAGCTTGTCGGGCTTGGGCAGCGTGACTTCGAAGGTGTGGGCGTCGACGACCTTGAACTGGTCGGCACTCGTCAGCGAGCCGGTGAGGAGCTGGCCCTTGCCGAGGACGTTGGCGGTCACCGCGCGATCGAGCGACCATTTCACGTCCTCGGCCGTCACCGGCGTCCCATCGTGGAACTTGGCGTCCTTGCGCAGCTTGAAGGTGATCTTCAGCCCGTCGGGGCTGACGGTGTAGCTCTCGGCCAACTCGGGCTGAAACTTGTCGAGATCGAAGACCCATTTCCCGTCGAGCTGCTTCTTGCCGAAGGAGAGCAGCCGGTCATAGGTCAGCAGCGAAAGGCCGAAGGCCTCGCGCGTCGAGCCGGGTATGTTGGGGTCGAGCGTGTTGATCGCCGCGCCGGTGACATGGCGCAGCGTCTCCGCCCGGGTCTGGGCCAGCGCCGGAAGCGCCGTGGAAGCCAAAAGCGCGGCAGCGAGAAGGCTCGTCCTTGCGGTGGTCATGGTCGTTCCCCTGTTGTCATGGCCTTCAGGCCAGATTGGTTCCGGACGGAACAGGATGCAAGCGTAATGCCATACAGACTGCATACAATTCACGGCTTCCGAAGCACGGCCTGCGGCACGTCATAGGCCTGAAACGCGGCCCAATGCGCCTCGACATCGGCGCGGAACAATCCGCGCGTGATGCCCGAGACGAGCTTGGGAACAGCTGTCGTCATCGCGTTGATCGAGGATCCCGATGCGCCGAAGCTCATGGTCGAGGCGATGGTGAAGAGGTGGATGTCGGCGAGCCATGGCGTCAGGCCGGGCGTCTTCTCGGTCAGCGCGTAATCGTCAGCGAGATAGGGGAAGCGGCCGAGGCGCTCGTCGCGCTCCGCTTCGGGCGGCTGGTAGCGGTCGGCCCAGGCGGCGATGTTGCCCGCCGCGCGGGCGAGTTCAGGCCGCACGCCTGGGTCGATATCGATGCCGGTCGCGCCGATCACGAAATCGACCAGAACAGGCCCGGCCGGGGTCGCAAGCTCGACGCCCTCGGGCGCATGCATCGCGCTGACGACCGGAGCGCCAAGATGCAGGGTGAAAGCCGCGTGGCTGGCGCAGCGATCATAGGTCGCCTGCGGAAAGCCCTCGCGCATGGCGAGAATGGCGCTCATGAAGCGCCAGCGCCAGGCATCGTCGAGATCGCTGAAATGACGCAGGAAGCCGCGAAACGTCAGCCAGCGATAGGGCTGGATCACCTGCGGCTCCGAACGCCGGCAAAGCAGGTGAACATGGGCCGCGCCCGCCTCCAGCGCGGTCGCGGCGTTGTCGAAAGCGGATGCGCCCGCCCCGATCACCGCGACGCGCTTGCCGGCGAGCGCGGCGAAGTCGATGGGTTGGGCGGAATGCGCGCGCCTGTGCGGCGGCAGCGCCGCGATCGCTTGTGGCAGCGTCCAGTCGCCCATGCCTTCCTGCCCCGTGGCGAGCACCACCTTGCGGGCATGCAGTGTCTCAGTGCCCTCGATCGTCCTGACCGTGAGCGCGATCAGCCCTTCCGCAGGCGCGAGATCGACGACCTCGCAACCATTGCGAACCGGAACGCCGACGACATGGCGGAACCAGGCGAGGTAGTCGGCCCAATGGTCCTTGTCGATCAGACCGAGCGCCTGCCAGCTTTCGCTGCCGAACTTCGCCTCATGCCAGGACTGGTAGGTCAGGCTGGGAACGTCGAGATCGGGACCGGTGAAGTCCTTCGGGCTGCGCAGGGTATGCATGCGCGCATAGGAGCGCCACGGCCCCTCCTGCCCGGCCGCCGCCTTGTCCAGCACCAGAATGTTCTGCACCTGCGAGCGCAGCAGCCCGAAGGCGGTGGCGAGCCCCGACTGGCCGCCGCCGACCACGATGACGTCGAAGGCGGGTTTCCCGTCCGGCCCCTGCACTGGCGCGAGCCAAGGCGCGCGCGGATGTGCGATCCGGGCGAGGTCGCTCGCGATCCGGCTTTCGAGAACGGAGAGGCCGTCATGTTTCATCGTGGCGTGCCCATGCAGCGATCATGCCGGCTTTTGGTCACGCCGCAAGCCAGCCGCCATCGACGGGCAGCACCGTGCCGGTGACGAAGGACGCCTCGTCGCTCGCCAGATAGAGCACCGCGTTTGCAACCTCGTCCGCGACGCCGAAGCGCCTCATCGCATGGCGGTTGCGGGAGGCCTCGCGGACCGGCTCGGGATCGGCATGGCGGGCGAAGCTGCGACGCAGCATCGGCGTGTCGATAGCACCCGGCGCGACCGCGTTCACCCGGATGCCGTCGCCCGCATAGTCCAGCGCCATCGTTCGGGTCAGGCTCAGGATCGCGCCCTTGGCGGCGATGTAGGCCGAGTTGCCGCGCCCGCCGGCGAGCGCCAGTTGCGAGGCGAAGGTCACGATCGCTCCACCGCCCTGGCGCTGCATTGCGGGGATCGCGGCCTTCGCGAACAGGAATGTGCCGCCGACATTGGCGCGGAAAACGGCGTCCCAATCCTCGGGCGAGGTCGTCGTCACCGTGCCGCCGCAGGAGAAGCCGGCCGCCGTGACCAGGCTGTCGATTCGCCCGAAGCGCGCCATCACCGTCTCGACCACCCCGTCGGCGAAGCCGGGCTCGCCGACATCGCCGGTCTGGGCGAGCGCCGCGCCGCCAGCCGCGGCGATCTGCGCCACCGTCTCGCTTGCGCCCGTCTCGTCCCGGTCGACGACGGCGATCCGTGCACCCTCGCGGGCGAAGAGCAGCGCGGTGGCGCGGCCGATGCCGGAACCGCCGCCGGTGATGACCGCGACCTTGCCTTCAAGCCTCATCGCGCTGTCTCCGGTTCGCCGCCATGCTCGCGCTGCCACGCGGCGAGCCCGGCAGCGGATTCGGCGAGGCTGGTCCGCGCCTGCCAGCCGAGATCGTCCGCCAGCCGCGTGATCGAAAGCGGAGCGCGGTCGGTGGCGGCGTGCAGGTCGATCGTCGCCGCCTCGCCCGACTCGGCCAGCCGGCAGACGAAGCCCGGATAGTGATCCGCCAGCGCCTGCCCGAAGGCGAGCGCAGAGCTGCGTTCGGCGTTGGACACGTTGTAGAGGTCATGCGCCAGAGCGGGGGCCGCTGCGACCATGCGCACCGCCTGCGCCACATCGGGCGCAAAAATCCAGTCGCGCAGGCCCGGCCGCTGCAGCAGCGCCGGTTTGCCCGCGACGGCGGCGCTGAGAATTTGGCATTGCGGGCTCAGCGTGTCGCGCACGCCGGTCGCCCGCTCCCATGGGCCGAACACGCCGCTCAGCCGCAGCGAGACCAGATCCACGCCCCAGAGCGAGCCGAGCCTGCGGCCGACGCGCTCGCTCGCCCATTTGGTCACGGCGTAGAGCCCGACGGGGTCGCCCGGCGTCGTCTCGTCGAGGACGGGCTCGCGCTCGCCGGCCGCGCCGAAAGCCGCAGCCGAACTCAGATTGATCACGCGGCGCACGCCCGCGTCCCGCGCCGCCGCGATCAGCGGAATCTGCGCCAGAAGATTGACCTGCAGGATCGTCTCAGGGTCGCTGGCGTCGCGGGCCGAGCCGGCGGTGATTGCCGCGCCCATAACCACGGCGTCGAAGCCCGGCGAGACCGCTTGCGCGATCGCCTCGCGATCAGTGACGTCGCCGCCGATCATGCGAAGGCTGCCCGGCAAGCCCGAAAAGGCGCGCGCCGCGCTCTCCGGCAACGGCGCACGGTCGAACAGCGCGACGTCGTCGCCCTGCTCCAGCAGATGCTCGGCGATGTTCAACCCGACGAACCCGCAGCCGCCGACGATCAGCACTTTCACTGGCGCGATGCCCCTTGCGCCCGCCCGCCGCGAGCCGTGGTGAGCTAAACGGTTTGGCCTGCGTTCAACAAGTGCGCCGCAGCCATGCGCCCATGCGGCCGTCGCCGCGCCGCATTGCCTCGCGGACAGCCATGGTCTAGGCCTCCCCGCGACCCGTCATCCCGAGCCCGGCTGTCGGTTCAGACCAGACCGGGCCTTGCGCCGTCGCCATGTCCTCAGCCGGACATCGGCCGGCAGCGCTCATATGCGAAAGGACAGACCATGGCCCGCAAGAAATCGAAGCCGCTCGATGCCGAGTTCGTGATGTTCGACGTGTTCTACGCCGATGGTTCGCGCACCTCGAACCGGCGCGTGCCCACCGCGCTGCTCGGCGGCCTGGACGGCGACGAACCGGCGCGCGACGCCATCATGGAGCAGGACAGGATCATCGCCGAGAAGTCCGGCAAGTCGATGCTGGAGATCGAGACGATCGTGCGCTCGGGCAAGGCGGTCGAAAAGCCGGCGCGCAAGGCGGGTTGATACGGCGATCCTGATCCGGCGCAAGGTTACGCACAGGTCGAGCGCCCTGCTCTTAACCTCGCCAAGCAAGCGATCCTTGACCTCGCGGTACAGTTGGATTTTAGTCCGGCCGTATCTTGGGAGGCTGAAAGGAAAATACAATGCGTACTATCTTGATCGTCGGCGCCCTGGCCGCCGTCCTGGGCGGCTGCCAGACCGCGCAGGAATCGCTGGCTGACGCCGAGGTGACCTGCGAATCGCAGGGCTTCCGTCCAGGCACCCGCGCCTACCAGCAGTGCCGTTCGGCGAATTATGTCGAGAACCGCCGCGCCTCCAACGAGGCCGGCAGCGCGGTCGCCGCTGGCGTCGCGGCCGGCGTGATCGGCGGCGCGCTGATCGCGGCCGACAACCGGGCCTATTACGGCCGTGGCTACTATCGTCGCGGCTGGTGGTGAGAGCGACGAGGCCTGACCGCCTCGTTGTTCGGGAGAACAACTCGGGCCCGGCGCGTCGCGCCGGGCCCGTTTTCATTTCTGACGTATGGTAACTTCCGAAGCGCTGGCGTCAGGAGCGCTTGGCCGTCGTGCGCTTGCGAGCGGCAGGCTCCGGCTGGCTCCCGCTGGTCAGCAGCGAGCCGAGCACATAGACCGCGATGCCGATGCCGAGCAGAGCCGCGACCGGCTCCTTCTGGGCACGATGGGCGATCATGCGGCCACCTTCGCCGGCATAGTCGCGGGCGTGCTCGGCATAGTCGCGCGCCTGGCCGCCATAGCCACGCAACCATTTCTCGCCGCTCTTCAGGGCGCTTTCGCCGGTCGATGCAGCCTCGCTCGAAAAGCTGTTGAACAGGCTGCGCAGGCGGCCGTAGTCAGGCTCGTAGCGCGACCAGCTCGATCGCGGCGGCTCGCGCAGTGCGGCCCAGGCCACGAGGCCGACGCTCAGCGCGCCCAGGCCGAATGCCACGACCGGATTGCGCTCCACGGCGTCGATCAGAGCCCTGCCGCCCTCCCGCGCGCTTTCGACGGGGTCCATATCCGTCATGGCGTCCTTGGCGCGCTCATAGCCGTCCTTGACCGTCTCGGTCGCCTTTTCGGCGAGGTTCGAGGCCTTGGCGCGCAGGCCCGAGGTCGCATTGTCGATCTCGTCGGCCGCCTCGTCCCAATCCTTGGGCACGTCGGGCGGGAACTTGTTCATGGTCGCCATTGCGAACCTCCATCGCTGAAATCCGTGTCGAGCCCATAGAACGGCGGGCCGGCGACAGAGTTCCGGTGGATGGCCCGAAAAATCCGCTGACGATACGCGAGCCGGTCAGTCCGGCGCGGCGGGCGGAGGCTGGCGCGGTGTCTCGTCTTCCGCCGGCGACAGGCCATAGGGCGCGACCAGCGGCCAGATATGGGCGGGTACCATGGCGCGCAGCTTGCGCGGCTGCGCGCGGCGCAGATGCAGCACGGTCTCGATCGCCTTCATCTCGATGCGGGTTCGGGCGAATTCGAGCCCGCGCGGGCCGATCTTCGGCATCAGCCAGCCCATCAGCGGCCTGAGCCAGTCAGGCATCGCCCTGAGCGGCAGGCCGCCGGCCGCGCGCGCGACATTGCCGGCGAAGCCTTTCACCGAGGCATGGCGCTTGCCGGCGCTGCCGGGCGCTTCGAGCGTCACCTCCTCGCCCAGGAGATCGAGCAGCTCCTGCCCGCGCGCGTTGCGCACGATCAGCCATTGCCGCCCCTCGCCCGCCATGTAGCCGACCGTGATGTCGGCCAGCGTGTTGCTGTAATCGACGCAGGTGCGGCAGGTCAGCGGAAAGAAGTCGCCCGGCAGCTTCGACAGCGGCAGCCGCAGGAACGGAATCGTTTTGACGCGCCCGTCGTCGAAGCGCAATTCGACATGGTAGTCGGCGCGGAATTCGAGGTAACTGATCGTGTCCGGCGCATCGCTGAGCAGCGCCAGGAATTCGTGAAAACGTTCGGTCGTGGTGTTGTCCGAGCAGGGCGTCCCGATCACATAGATGCGTTCGAAGCCAAGTTCGCGCTCCAGCGCCCGCAGCGCATAGACCTGACACGGAATGCCGATCAGCGCGATGCGCCTGTGACCGGCCGCCCGCGCCGGCTCCAGCAGCGCCAGAAGCGGCGCATACCCCATGCGCATGCCCCGGCATTGCGCCATGTCCTGCGCCCGTGTGACGATCACCGGCACGGGCTTCCAGCGATCGTTCGGGTCGGGCGCCATGGTCAGCACGGCGTCGATCAGGCCCTTCTCCAGCAAGTGTTCGGCCAGCCGCGTGGTGATTCCGGTCCATTGCGCGCCCTTGCGCGGCGCTTTCAGCGCGGCGCGGTGCATGCTGCGGAACGGGCCGAAGAAGCGCTCATCGGGCCGCGCCTCGTCGCGCATCCGGCCATGGACCTGCCGTTCCAGCGCGGGATAGTCCGGCTTGATGAACTGGCAGGCCGTTCCGCACCTCTTGGGGTCGGCCATGCGCGACACGCCGCAATCGGTGCAGAGACCGCGCGGCGCCGGCGGGTTGAGCTCCGGCGTGGCCGGCGGGCCATGTCTTGGTGCCGGCGCTGTCGCCACGCGCATCGTCCTTCAGGCCGCATCGCCGCTGCGATGACGGCCGCCAGCATCGCCCCGGTCGGCCCTCGGCACAAGCGGCGCGGAATCGCGAAGCCGGCAAAAGCTTATTGGCGAGCCATTCCCGCCACGCCGAAGTCAAGATTCGCTGCAATGTCTTTTGACACAAGGGGATTCGAGCAGACATTGGAAGTGGAAGGAGACGCGCATGGATACGCAGCACCTCCAGATCGACGTTCCCGGCATCATGTCCGATCCCGAATGGATCGCGCTCGAAAGCCTGGACGAGCAGACCAAGCATTTCATCTTCGACGATTGCATGCTGATCAGTCTGAAGGATCGCGGCCTCGTCGAGCCGCAGGGCGGCCGCTGGCGCGTGACCGCCCATGGCCAGCGCGCTTTGACGGAGCGAGTGGCCTGAGCCTCGAGAAAATTGCGCGGCCGCGCTGGACATCGCGCGGTCGCGTCACCACTCATCAGTGATGGCCAAACCCGTCAGCATCACCGTTTCACATGAACTCGGCCGCGAGGCGGCGATCGCACGGCTACGCGAAGGCGTCGACCGCATCCGCGACAGGCTCGGCCTGCTCAAGATGCAGCTCGTCGAGGAAAGCTGGAGCGACAACGAGCTCAGCTTCGGCGTCGCCGCGCTAGGCTACACGGTGCGCGGCACGCTCACCGTCGAGGAGACGCTGGTCCGCGTCGAGATGATGCTGCCCTGGCTGCTCGCCGCCTTTGCGGAAAAACTCAAGCTCGGCGTCGAGAAGCAGGGCCAGATCCTGCTGGAGAAGCCGAGGGCCTGATCGGGACTTTCCGCTACTGCGGCGCCTTGAAATCCCCGTACTCGATCTCGGCGACGACGCCGCCATCGGATTCGAGCCTTCGCGGCAGCCCGTCGTCGCGGCCGATCCAGATGCGGCTCGAATCGAGCTTGCCCGGCGTCAGCGGATTGCTCTGCTTGTAGGAATAGACCGCCATCGCGACGCCGCCGCGCGTCTCGAAGACCGGCCCGGTGCATTGGCTGAAGGGCAGCATCACAAGCGCCTGCTCGGCCATCGCGCGGCGCTTGGCGCCGTCCATCGGCACGCGACGCCAGGGCGAGGTCGGCGACTCCCGCATGAACATCGCATCCTTGAGCATGACGCTCTCGATGACCGTCCCCTCCATCGTCACGCGGTGGCGCGCGCTTTGCTGCGGGCCGGCCAGGCTCGCCTTGACGATCGGCTCGCAGGCCGGCTCGGCGGCGAGCGCGGCTCCCGCGACCGATGAGAGCAGGATTGCGGCGCAAAGCGCTCGGATCTTCGCCGTCATCTCGCTGCCTTCCTCTGCCTGCCACGCCGATGCGGCAGTCTCGCCCATTTTCGCGAGAGCGTCACCCTTCGCGCGCAAAACCGCGAAGCGCAAAGGTTGAAATCACAGCCCCCACACCGCAAGATTCGAAGACCGCCAGCTTCCTCGCCCAGCCCGGAGACCAGATGCATCACGGCCCGCTCATCGCCATTCTCGTCGCGGGTCTCTGCCTCGCCTTCGTCTTCGGTGCCCTGGCGCAGAAGCTGAAGATCTCGCCGCTTGTCGGCTATCTGCTGGCCGGCGTCGCGGTCGGCCCGTTCACGCCGGGTTTCGTCGCCGATCAGGGGCTGGCCAACGAACTCGCCGAGATCGGCGTCATCCTGCTGATGTTCGGCGTCGGCCTGCATTTCTCGCTGAAGGACCTGCTCTCTGTGCGCGCCATCGCGGTCCCGGGCGCGCTTGTCCAGATCGCGGCCGCGACGCTGCTGGGGCTGGGGTTGGCGCTGTCGCTCGGCTGGAGCGTGATCGCGGGCCTCGTCTTCGGGCTGGCGCTCTCGGTCGCCAGCACCGTCGTGCTGCTGCGCGCGCTGCAGGAGCGCCGCCTCGTCCAGACCGAGAAGGGCAAGATCGCGGTCGGCTGGCTGATCGTCGAGGACCTCGCCATGGTGCTGGCGCTGGTGATGATCCCGGCGCTGGCCGACGCGCTGAACGGCTCCAGTCCCGGCTCGCCCGTGCCGCTGGCGGGCCGCTTCGACCTCGGCCTGTGGGGCGTGCTCGGGCTGACGCTCGCCAAGGTCGGGGCCTTCGTCGCTTTCATGCTCATCGTCGGCCGCCGGATCATTCCCTGGATCCTGCACTGGGTCGCCCATACCGGCTCGCGCGAGCTGTTCCGGCTGGCGGTGCTGGCGATCGCGCTCGGCGTCGCCTTCATGGCGGCGAGCCTGTTCGGCGTCTCGTTTGCGCTCGGGGCCTTCTTCGCCGGGATGATCCTGAGCGAATCGCCGCTAAGCCAGCGCGCGGCGGAGGAATCGCTGCCGCTGCGCGACGCCTTCGCCGTCCTGTTCTTCGTCTCGGTCGGCATGTTGTTCGACCCCGCGATCCTGCTGCGCGCGCCCTTGCCGCTGATCGCGACGCTGGCGATCATCCTGATCGGCAAGTCGCTCGCCGCCTGGCTGATCATGCGCGCCTTCGGCCGCTCGGACGCGGTCGCGCTGACGATCTCGGCCAGCCTCGCGCAGATCGGCGAGTTCTCTTTCATCCTCGCCGGTCTCGGCGTCTCGCTGAAGATCCTGCCCGAGCAGGGCCGCGACCTGATCCTGGCCGGCGCCATCCTCTCGATCCTCTTGAACCCGGTGCTGTTTGCTCTGGTCGACCGCTTCGCCTCCGAGGCGACGCCGGTCAAGCCGAAGCCGAGCGCCGCCCGGCCCGAGCCGGAGCCCGAGCCCGAGCGCGATATCGTGCCGACGACGCTGTCCGGCCATATGGTCGTCGTCGGCTACGGGCGCGTCGGCGCGCTGCTCGGCGCGGGCCTGACGGGCCAGGGCCATGCCGTGCTCGTCATCGAGGAGCAGCCGGAGGCGATCGCCGCCGCCAGGCGCGACGGTGCCGAGGTGCTGGCGGGCAACGCGGCCGATCCGGCTGTGCTCGCGGCTGCTGGCCTCGCGCGGGCGACGCGGCTCTTCGTGGCGATCCCGGAGAGTTTCGAAGCCGGACAGGTCTGCGAGCAGGCGAGGGCGAACAACCCCGACCTGCCGATCATCGCGCGCGCCCATTCCGACGCGGCCGTCGAGCACCTCGCCAAGTGCGGCGCGACGCTGACGATCATGGGCGAGGCCGAAGTCGCGCGGGCCATGCTGGCGCAATGCGGCGCGCCCGATCCTGCTCCGGCGTAGAGCCTCAGGCGGCGGCGCCGCGCGCGCGGATCGCCGCCAGCGTCACCTTGCCGATCAACACTCCGTCGGAGTCGGTGAGCGTCGCCTCGTCCGCGCCGGCGGCGAGCATCAGGGCCAGCGCCTCGCGCAGATTGGCCTCAGCCGACAGACGCAGGCCGGTGGCCGCCTCGCCGGGCTCGGCGAGGTCACCGGCCCTGACCAGCGAGAGCCGCCGCAACGCGCGGTCGGCGCCGACGAAATCCGCGACGAAACCGTTGACGGGCGCCGCCAGCAGCCGGTCGGGCGTATCGTACTGCACGAGCTTGCCGTCGCGCATGATCGCAACGACGTCGCCCATGCGGATCGCCTCGTCGATATCGTGCGTGACCAGGATTACGGTCTTCTCCAGCCGCTTCAGAATGGCGAGGAATTCGTCCTGCAGTCGGCCACGCACCACGGGATCCACCGCCCCGAACGGCTCGTCCATCAGCATGACAGGCGGATCGGCGGCAAGCGCGCGCGCCACGCCGACGCGCTGGCGCTGCCCGCCCGAAAGATGGCGCGGATAACGGCTCAGGAACTGGCCGGGATCGAGCCCGACCAGCGCCAGCATCTCCGCGACGCGCGCCGTGATGCGGGCCTCCGGCCAGCCGAGCAGCTTCGGCACCGTCGCGACGTTCTCCGCGATCGTCATATGCGGGAACAGGCCGATCTGCTGGATGACGTAGCCGATATGACGGCGCAGTTCGACTGGGTCGCCTTGGGTGACGTCGCGGTCGCCGACGAGGATGCGGCCCGACGTCGGCTCGATCAGCCGGTTGACCATCCGCATCGTCGTGGTCTTGCCGCAGCCGGACGGGCCGATCAGCACGCAGATATTGCCCTTGTCGACCGTCAGGTCGAGCGCATCGACGGCCGGGCGCGCGACGCCGGGAAAGAGCTTGGTGACGGCTTCGAACCGGATCGTCATGCAGCACCCATGCGCAGTTGCCGCGTCAGCAGCCGTTCGAGCCCCGCAAAAGCGAGCTCGACCAACAGCGCCAGCAGGGCGACGGCGACCGCGCCGGCGACGAGTTGCGGGAAGTTGAAATTCGCCATGCCGGCGGTGATCAGTTCGCCCAGACCGCCGCCGCCGATAAAGGCGGCCAGCGTCGCGGCCGAGACGATCTGCACCGCGGCGGTGCGGATGCCGGCGAAGATCACCGGCAAGGCGAGCGGGATCTCGATCCGGGTCATCACCTGCCGGTCGGACAAGCCTTGCCCGCGCGCCGCCTCGACGATGTCGGCGTCGACCTCGACAAGGCCGGTATAGGTGTTGAGCAGCAGCGCCGGCAGCCCGTAGAGCACGAGCGCGACGGCGGACGGCAGGAAGCCCGTCCCCAGCAGCGGCAGCATGATCACCAGAAGCGCCAGCGAGGGCACGGTGCGCAGGATGTTGACGATGGCGATGGCGGCATTCGCCAGGCCGCGATAGCGCGTCAGCAACAGCCCGAGCGGCAGCGCGATCAGGATCACGGCGGCGAGCGCCACGCCCGAAAGCTGGAGATGGTTGCTGACCGCCGTGCCGAAGATGCCGGGGTTGTCGCCGATCCATTGCCACATCAGGCGCTCTCCGCCTGTGCGGCGCGCAAGGCCACCTCGACCCGGCGCAGGCTCTCGTCGCAGGCGATGGCCAGGGCCGAGGTCGCGAGCGCACCGATGACGACCTTCTCGCCGAAATCCTGCGTGATGCCCTGAAAGATGATGTCGCCGAGCCCGCCGGCATTGATGAAGGCGGCCACCGTCGCGACCGACACCTGCGTCACCACGGTGATGCGGATGCCCGCGATGATCACCGGCATGGCAAGCGGCAATTCGACGGCGAATAACCTGCGCCAGCGGCCGAAGCCCATGCCGTCGGCGGCGTCGAGGATGTCGGGCGAGATCTCGCGCAGGCCGGTCGCGACGTTTCGGATGATGATCAGCAGCGCATACATCACCAGCGCGACCACCGCCGGGCCGAAGCCGAGCCCCAGCACCGGGATCAGCAGCGCGAATACCGCCAGCGCAGGCACGGTGTAGAGCGCGCCGGACACCAGCAGCGCAGCGAGATAGAGGCGCGGCTTGCGCGCCGAGAGCACGCCGAGCGGCAGGCCGATGACGAGCGAGATCAGAAGCCCCGCGCCGACCAGCCGGACATGCTCCCAGAGCGCGATCAGCAGCCGATCCCAGTTCTCGATCGCCCAGCTCATGCTCCGGCACCATCGCAGGCCGCCATCTCGGCCGGCATGAGCCCGCCTTCCTCGATCGCCAGCGCCAGCGCCTCATAGTCGCGCCCCATCGGCCGGTCGTCGTCGAGGCGGGCGACATGGCGGCGCACGAAGGCGTGCGCGGCGGCCGTGCCGCGGCCGAGCGTGATCCCGCCGCGAAGATCGACGGCTTGCGCCGCGACGACCAGCTCGATCGCGGCAAGCCGCGTCATGCGCAGCGCAATGGCACGCGTCTTCTCGACGATGGCCGGCGTCATCGGCGCATAATCCTCGACGCCGTCTGCAACCGGCAGCGTCATCGCGCCCAGAGGCAAGGCGAGGTGGCGGATTTCGGCCTCCAGCGCGGCAGCCGTCTTTTGCGAGGTCGCGAAGCCGGCATGCGTTCCGCCATGGCGTGTCAGGAAGCGCGGCAGGTCGCTCATCGCCGGAGACATCAGCTTCATGATCCGCGCGGCAGAGGTCGCGGCGAGATGCGAGAGCGCGAGCCCGGCGGCTTCGAATGTCAATGCGAGTTCGGTGGTGTCGAAATTGACGCTGGAGAGGATCGCGTCGCGCTCGACCAGCACGGCCGGGCTATCGGGCGCGCTGGCGAGTTCGTTGTCGACGGCAAGGCTCGCGGCCCGGACCGCGTTGATCGCATGTCCGGCCACGGGGGCGAGGCAGCGGAAGGAGATCGGATCCTGCAGCCGTCGTGCGCGGCCCGGCTCGAACAGATCGCTGCCGGCCAGAAGGTTGTGCAGGAACCTGACCCCGACCTTGTGGCTGGGCATGGCTCGCAAGACGGCAAGATCGTCGTCGAGCGGCGACAGATTCGCGCGAAAACCTTCCAGCGACAGCGCGCCAGCCATCAGGCCGGCATGCCGCGCCTTTTGCATGGCGTCGACCGCCAACGCGGCTAGCCCGAGGCTCTGGGCATTGGCGTTGAGCAAGGCCAGTCCATCCTTGGGGCCGAGCGCCGGCAGTGCGATGCCCGCCGCACGCATGGCCTCGCTGCCTTGCATGACCGCGCCCCTGAACTCCGCCTCGCCCTCGCCGATGAGCGGCAGAAAAGCCTGCGCGAGCGGGCTGAGGTCGGCCTCTCCGAGAGAGCCGATGCGCCGGACCACCGGATGGACGCCGGCGTTCAGCATGGCGGCGATCGTCGCGGCCAGTTCAGGCGAAAGGCCGGACGCGCCGTGGCAGATGGCGACGAGGCGCGCCGCCAGCGTTGCGCGCACCTCGGCGGTCGAAAACGGCTCACCGACGCCCACGGCCCGCGCCCGGATCGCTCGCGCCTGAAAGGCCGGGATCGCGTCCGCGTCGAGCCGCGTATCGACGGCCGCGCCCAATCCCGTGGTCAGGCCGTAGACGCTCTCGCCGCGCGCCAGCGCGCGCAACACGACGGCCCGCGCGGCCGCCAGACGCGGGCCGAGCGATCCATGCAGACGAACCTGCGCGAAATCGAGTGCGATCGCCGATATGGTTTCGTGGCCGGTCGCGTCGCCGCCGATGACGACCTCGGGATGGCGTTCCACATTCCCGGCCGCCTCCGCAGCCGCGCTCAGTTCACCAGCCCCTTGGCCTTGAGGAAGGCCGCCGCCACGGTGCGCGGCTCCTTCTTGTCGACCTCGACCTGCCGGTTCAGCTCCTGCATCGTCGGATTGTCCAGCGCCGCCCCGACCTTTTCGAGGATCGCGACGATCTTCGGGTTGGCCTCGATCTCGCGACGCACCACGGGAGCGAGGAAATAGGGCGGGAACAGCGACTTGTCGTCGTCGAGCGCGACGAACTTCTCCGCCGCGATCTGCCAGTCGGTCGAAAAGCCGTTGGCGACCTCGATCTGCTTCTGGTTCAGCGCCTCATAGCGCAGGCGCAGGGCGGCGAACTGTTTGAACTCGGCGAATTTGATGCCGTAGACCTCCTCCAGCCCCTTGATGCCGTCGCGGCGGTCGACGAATTCGGTGCCTGCGCCAAGCCGGAGCTTGCCGGCGACCTTGCCGAGATCGGAGAGAGTCTTGAGGTTGTATTCCTTGGCCGTTTCGGGGCGCACCGCGATGGCGTAGCCGTTGTTGATGCCCGACGGCTTGAGCCAGGTCAGATTGAACTCCTTCTCGTAGAAGGCCTTGACCATGGAACGGACCTTTTCCGGGTCGGTCTCGGTCACGCCCTGCGCCTTCATCACGGCGTTCAGCCCAGTGCCGGTATATTCGGGATAGAGGTCGATCGCGCCGCTCTTCAGCGCCTCATGGGCGACGAGCGTGCCGCCGAGATTGATCTTGCGCTCGACCTTGAAGCCCGCGCCTTCCAGCGCGGCAGCATAAAGCTCGGCGACGACGAACTGCTCGGTAAAATTCTTCGAGCCGATCTTGATCGTCTGCGCGGCGGCGGTGGAGAGCCCCGCCGCGATCAGCGCGGCGGCGGCGAAAAACGTTCTGGCGAGGCGCATGGGTCTCATCCTTCTCGGGTCGATCTGGCGGTCAGGCTAGCGGCTGTGCCGGACGGCGCAAGCGAGCCCGGCGGGAAAGGTTGAAACGTCCACGCAAGCGGCGTGCCGTGGATGAAACGTCGTCCAACGCCGCTCACGACAGCGGATCGCGCTCGCCGCCGCGTACAGCGACCGGCAAACGGTTCTCGAAGGGCGAGAGCGGGCAGACCCAGGCCTCCGAATAGGCGCAGGACGGATAGTAGGAGAAGTTGAAATCCAGGATCGTCCGGCCCGCCGGCGTCGCGCCGAGATCGGCGCTCTTGATCGTGTCGAGCAGATAGCGCCCGCCGGAGAAGGTCTCCTCGCCATTGGTGGCGTCGCCGAAAGGCAGGAAAGTGCCGCCGCCATATCCCTCGATCCAGTACAGCGTCAGCTCCCTGCCGAGCGGGCCTTCCAGCCCGTGGGTGATGGCGTAGGGCAGGAGCGTCATCAGCCCGTCCTTGCCGGCTTCGACGCGGATCGTCTCTCGGCCATGCGCCGGCCCCAATGCCACCTCGAAACGCAGGGCCGGATCGTAGGGGTAGTAACTGATGCCGGAAAACTGGCTGCGGCGCGTTGCGGCGAGCGGCGACTGCGCATGCTCGCGGAAGAGCCGGTCGCGGACGCCGCGCCAATGTCCGAACCCCTCCTCGGGCGGGAGGGCGCGAACCGCAGCATAGAGATCGGCGATCTGGCGACGCCAGTCCTGCAGGGACGCGAAGCGCTCCAGCGTGCCCGCCGGGACGGCGTCTGCCTTGGTGATCACGCTGTGCCGCATCGCCGGATCCTCGTCGCGCCGTCGTGGCGTCGTTCGCACGCCATGGCGGAAACCCTTCGCCACTGCGCCAACGCGCCGGGCCAGGCCGCGTTCCACGGACTGCCATCACCGACAGTTCCGACAGAGCCTGTCAGGGGTCGCAAGACGAGATGGCCCGTGGCGGCGTCACGAGGTCGCGAGCGGCGCGTTATCGCCGCCGCTTGTCGGGGCGGAGACGCTATTTTAAACTTGAAACATTTCGGCCTGGGCAGCGGGACGGCGATGATGGCGAATGCGGCGCGCAGATTGTCCTATGGCGACTATCTTCAGGTCGACCGGCTGCTCTCCTGCCAGGCGCCCGAGAGCGACAGGGTGGGCGCACCCGCCCATGACGAGATGCTCTTCATCATCGTCCATCAGGCCTATGAGCTCTGGTTCCGGCAGATCCTGCACGAGCTCGACCGCATCCAGGCCGATTTCGCCGACGAGAGCGTGGCCGACGAGCATCTCGGCCGCATCGTCGCCGGACTCGCCCGCATCCATGAAATCCTGAGGCTGCTCGTCGGCCAGCTCGACGTGCTCGAGACGATGACGCCGGCGGGCTTCCTCGATTTCCGCGATTTGCTGACCCCGGCCTCTGGCTTCCAGTCGGTCCAGTTCAGGCTGATCGAGGCGCGGCTCGGCCTGCATGACGAGCGCCGCCTGCGCATCGACGAGCAAAGCATGCGCGAGCGGCTGGCCCCGGAGGACCGGGCCAAACTCGACGCCAACGCCCATGTTTCGCTCCTGACCCATCTCGACGCATGGCTGGCGCGAACGCCTTTCGTGGCGCTCGGCGACTATAGTTTCCGCGAGAGCTATCGCGCGGCGGTCGTCGCCGCGCTCAGGCGCGACGCAGGCCAGGTCGGCGCGGACGCCTCGCTGCCAGAAGAACAGCGCCGGCAGGATGCGGCCGCGATCGAGAAGGCGCTCGCCCGCTTCGAGGCGCTGTTCGAGCCCTCCGCCGCAAGCTCGAGCTGGCGCATGTCGCCGCGCGCCATCGAAGCCGCGCTCTTCATCTCGCTCTATCGCGACATGCCGGTGCTGCAACTGCCGTTCCGCCTGCTGCAGGCCCTGATGGACATCGACGAAAGCCTGACGCTCTGGCGGCTGCGCCATGCGCTGATGGTCGAGCGCATGATCGGAATCAGGCCGGGAACCGGCGGCTCGTCGGGCCATGGCTATCTCAAGGCCACCGCCGAGAAGCACCGCATCTTCATCGACCTGTTCCATCTCTCGACCTATCTGCTCAGCCGGCGCGATCTGCCGGCGCTGCCGGACGCCGTCAGGGCGCGGATGGGCTTCAGCTATGGGGCGGTGTGATGGGCGACTGGACGGGTCATTTCGCGCGCTTCCGCCAGGCCGCGCCGGAGCGCATCAACCTCGCGGCCCACAGCCATCACGACTGGCCGGACGTTACATTCGCGGGGCAGGAGGCGGCCTGGAGCGACGCGGCCCGGCTCGCGGGCGACAAATGGAGCGTCGTGTTCGGCGAGATCATTCCCGCCGTCCAGTCTGGCATCGCGCGCCATCTCGCCCTGCCCGGCGCCGCGACGATCGCGTTTGCGCCCAACACCCACGAATTCCTGTGCCGGCTGCTCTCCTGCGTTTCCCATGACCGCATCCCGCGCGTCCTGGTCACCGGCGCCGAGTTCCACACCGCCCGGCGACAACTGACGCGGCTGGCGGAGGACGGTCTCGTGATCGTGGACGAGGTCGCGGCCGAACCCTTGGCGACCCTGCATGACCGGCTCGCGGCGGCGATCGCGGCTGGCGGGCACGATCTGGTCTTCATTAGCCAGGTGCTGTTTTCGTCGGGCGCGACGACGGGCGATCTCGCGGCGCTGGTCACAGCCGTCCCGTCGCGCGACACGCTGGTCGCCATCGACGGCTATCACGGCTACCTGGCGCTGCCGACCGACCTGTCCGCCATCGCCGACCGCGCCTTCTACATCTCCGGCGGCTACAAATACGCCATGTCCGGCGAGGGCTGCTGCTTCATGCACTGCCCGCCGGGCTACGGCCCGCGCCCACGCGACACCGGCTGGTTCGCCGCCTTCGGGGCGCTTGCCGCGCCGGCCGGCAGCAGCATCGGCTATCCGGCCGATGGCGGGCGCTTCCTCGGGGCGACCTTCGATCCCTCGGGCCTCTACAGGATGCGCGCCGTCCTCGGCTGGCTCGACGGGCAGGGGCTCGACGCAGGCGTCGTCCATCGTCATGCGACCGCGTTGATGGAGCGGTTCCTCGCCGGCCTCGATGCGCTCGGCCGTCCCGAGCTGACGCGCGATCGCCTGATCACGCCGCTCGATCACGCCGCCGCGCACGGCAATTTCCTCGCCTTCCGCACGCCGCATGCCGGCGCGCTGGAGGCGGCGCTGGCCAGGCACGGCATCGCCAGCGACCATCGCGGCGACGTCTTGCGCTTCGGCTTCGGCGTCGCGCTGAACGCAGGCGATGTCGATGCTGCGTTGGAACGTATGAAAGCGCTCACCGCACAACGCTGACGGCCGCGACACCGACGCCGACAGCGCTCTCGACGCCCTGCCGCGAACATGGCACCGTCATGGTCCTGCCAGCGCGGCCGTCGCGCCGGCGCGTCGTCCCGGCCCCTTCATGCTGCGCCGTTCAGCCCTGCTGTCGCTCGCATCGCTGCCGTTCTGGCGCGGGCCGCTGTCGGCCGCAGGCCGCGGGAAGCTGATCGCCTTTGTGCTCGGCATCCCGCTCGACCATCCCGTCGCGGCGTCGCGCATGGCGGCTCTTCGCCGCAATCTGCTGGAGCGCGGCTGGGCCGAAGGCAGGAACCTGCGTTTCGAGTTTCGGGTGGTGACGGCGGAGCCCGGCTCACTGGAAAGGGCCGTCACGGAGGCCGTCGCGCTGGCGCCGGACCTGATCGTCGCGGGCTCGAGCACGGAAACCGCTGCCGTCCTCGCCGCGACGAAGACCATCCCGGTCCTGTTCACCACCGCCTCTGACCCCGTCGGCAGCGGCTTCGTGCGCTCGCTGGAGCGGCCCGATGGCAACGCCACGGGCTTCAGCAACAACGAGCCAGGCATCGCCGGAAAATGGATCGAGCTGCTGAAGGAACTGGCCCCGTCCGTCGGGCGGATCGGGGTCGTCTTCAATCCGGCGACAGCGCCGGCGGCCGGCGAGACCTATCTGGAGGCCCTGCGCCGTCATGGCGCTGAGGTCGGCGTCGCGATCGTCGGCGCGCCGGTGTCCGACGCCGGCCGGATCGACGCCGTTCTCGGCGAGCTCGCGCGCATCCCGGGGACCGGGCTGTTCTTCCCGCCCGACAGTTTCACCTTTCGTGCCGCGAAGGCCTTCATCGCTGGCGTAACCGCCCATCGCATGCCGGCGATGTACTGCTACGAGACCTTTCCGCTCAATGGCGGCCTGATGTCCTATACCGGCGGGCGCACCGACACCGACGAGATGGTCGCCGGCTATGTCGATCTGATCTTCCGCGGCGCGAGCATCGCCGAACTGCCGGTGCAGTTCTCGCGCTCCTTCGAACTCGTGGTTAACGAGCGCGTCGCGGCCTCGCTTGGCCTCACGATCCCGTTCTCGATGCGCGTGCGCGCGGCGCGGATCGTTTCGTGAGCCCGCCGGCCCAGGCGGTGCGGCGGCGCGGGCCGCTGGCCCGAAAGTACACGGTCTTCGTCGCCTCGGCGCTGGCGCTGGCGCTCGGGCTGAACGGGCTCATCGGCACCTTCTTCGCGTTTTCCGATCAGCGCGCCCTCGTCGTGCGCGTCCAGCAGGAACAGGCGCAGTCGGCGGCCCAGCGAATCGGCGGCTTCATCGACGACATCGTCCGGCAGCTCGACTGGGCGGCCGCATCCAGCGAGACCGGCTCGCCTGACGAGGAGGCGCGGCTCGACGGGCTGCGCCTCCTGCGGCAGATTTCGTCCATTATCGAGCTGAGGCAGGTCGATCGGAACGGGCGCGAGATCATCGCGCTGTCGCGCTCGGAGCGGGACAGCATCGGCTCGGGCCGTGATTGGTCGAGCGATGCGCTCTTCAGGGAGGCCCTGCGCGATGGATCCGCCCATGGCGCCATCGAGTTCAGGCGCGGCTCCGAGCCTCACATGCGGCTCGCCAGGAGCTCCGGCAGCGGCGGCGTCGCGCTCGCCACGGTCAATCTGACCTTCATCCGCGAACTGGTGACACGGCTGAAGGTCGGCGAGGCGGGGCGGGCCTACGCGGTGCAGCGCTCCGGCCGTCTGATCGCCCATCCCGACCTGCGCTTCGTCCTGCGCAACACCGATCTCTCGCCGCTGCTCAGGGCCCATGCCGGCGGCGATGCGTCGCCCGGCGCGCAAAGCCCCGGCCTTTCCACAATCGACATGGAGGGCCGGCCGGTCCTGTCCGTGCTCGCGGCCGTGCCCGATCTCGACTGGTTCGTTGTCGTCGATCTGCCCCGGTGGGAGGCCTTCGCGCCGATTTACGCCTCGATCATCCGCTCTGTCGGCGTGCTGGCCGCGGCGCTGCTGCTGGCGGTGATCGGCGCCGTCCTGCTGAGCCGGCGGCTCGTCGCACCCGTCCGCGCGCTGAGCGAAGGCGCGGCGCGGATCGGCGAAGGCCGGCTCGAAGAGCGCATCGCGATCGACACGGGCGACGAACTGGAGGAACTCGGTGCGCAGTTCAACCTGATGGCGGAGCGTCTGGAGGAGGGCCGCGCCGCGCTGGAGGACAAGGTCGCGCAGCGAACGGCCGCGCTGGCGCTGGCGCTCGACCAGGCCTCGGCGGGCCAGCGCGCAGCCGATCAGGCGCGCATGGTCGCCGAAGAAGCGACCAGGGCGAAATCTCGCTTCCTCGCGGTCGTCGGGCACGACATCCGCACGCCTCTGTCCGGCGTGCTCGGCGTGCTCGAAATCCTCGACCGCAAGCGCATGAGCCAGCGCGATCGACGCCTGGTCGAGATGGCGGCGGTTTCGGGCGAGACGCTGATCAACCTCGCCAACGCCACCCTCGACCTGTCGCGGCTGGAGGCCGGCACCGAGGCGCTCGACCTGCGCGACTACGAGCCGGGCCCGCTGCTCGCGGCCGCCGCCGCCTTGCTGCGCCCGTCCGCCGAGCGCAAGAGCCTCGAGCTGAAGCTGGAGCTGGATGGCGTCGCCAAAGCCAGGCTCCATGGCGACCCGGCCAGAATCAACCGGGTCGTGCTCAATCTTCTGAGCAATGCCGTGGCCTTCACCGATGCGGGCGAGATCACGCTCCGCGCCGAATTCGCGTCGGCGGGGCCGGAGCAGCCGCCGAACCTTGTCATCACCGTGCGCGACACCGGCATCGGCATCGAGCCCACCATGCAGGGCCGCATCTTCCAGGATTTCGTGCAGGTCGACCCCGAGACCGGCCGCCGCTCGGGCGGCGTCGGGCTCGGTCTCGCGATCTGCAGCAAGCTCGTGGCGCTGATGGGCGGGACCCTGTCGCTGGAGAGCGCGCCCGGCCAGGGCAGCGCCTTCACCGTGCGGCTGCCCGCCCCGGCCGCACAGGCGCCGGCCCCGGCCGCCGCCGGCAAGCCGATCGACGAGCCCCTGACCGTGCTGGTCGTCGACGACGAGCCGGTCACGCGCGAGGTCGCGCGGATCATGATCGGCAAGGCCGGACACCGCGCGCTGACGGCGGCCTCGGGCGAGACGGCGCTGACGCTGCTCGGGCGTCAGCGCGTCGATGTCGTGCTGCTCGACATGCATATGACGGGAATCGACGGCATCGACACGGCCAGGGCGATCCGGGCGATGGCCGCGATCGCGCAGCCCGAGATCGTGGCGCTGACCGCCGACGTCTCGCCCGAGACGATGCGCCGTCTGCGGCAGGCCGGGCTCGGGACGATCCTCTCGAAGCCCGCGACCTCGGCTTCGCTGCTGCAGGCGCTCGGACGCGGCCGCAAGCGCCGGGGCCGTGTCCCTGGCGTCACATTGCGGACCGACAGCGCGGTCGATCGCGGCTTTCTCGACCAGCAGGAGAGCCTGATCGGCGGTTCGCGGCTGGGCGAGTTGTTCGCCTTGTTCGCGACGGTGTCGGAGGCGCAGATCGCCGCCCTGCACGAGGCGCTGGGCGCGGCCGACCGCAAGGCCGTGGAGCGCGCCGCCCACCAGTTCGCCAGCTCGGCCTCGGCGCTGGGGCTCGGGCAAGCTGTGTCGCAGGCCGCCGCTATCGAGGCCGCAGCGGCCGGCGCGCCTCTCGACGAGCTGTCGGACGCCGTGGCGCGTCTGGCGCAGGCGCGCAGCGAGGCGCTGGAGAGCCTGCGGGACGGGCAGCCGGCAGCCCCGGCCCGGCCGGCTCAGGCGTTGCGCTCGGCGAAGATTCCGAGCTTGTAGCCGATGCCGCTGACGGTGGCGATAACGCTTGGCTCGCCTGCGCCGGTCAGCTTGCGCCGCAGCCGCGCCACCAGCGCATCGACGGTGCGGGCGTCGACCTCGCCATGGCGGTTGCTGACGACCTCGATCAGGTAGTCGCGGCTGAGCGGGCGGCCATTGCTGTCCACCAGCGCCGCCAGCAGGTCGAATTCGCCGCGCGTCAGCCGGATCGGGTCGCCGTTGACGGTGGCGAGCTCGCGCCGCAGCAGGTCGATCATGAAGGGGCCGAAGGTGATCGTGGTCGAACGCCGCGCCGTCTCGCGCTCGATCTTGCGCCGGCGCAGCAGCGAGCGCGCCCGGGCAAGCAGGTCGCGCAGGTTGACCGGCTTGGAGACGTAATGGTCGCCGGCCAGTTCGAGCCCGACGATGCGGTCGATATCGGTGTCGCGCCGCGTCACGAAGATGATGCCGGCGTCCGAGACGCCCTGCATCTCCTTGGCGAAGTCGAAGCCGTCGCCATCGGGCAGCACGACGTCGAGAAAGACCAGTTCCGGCTTGAGCCGGCGAACGGCCCGGCGCGCCTCGGCGACGCTGTCGGCCTCCTCGACGCGGAAGCCCTGATCGCTGAAATAGCCGGCGATCATCGCACGCGTGACGGGGTCGTCCTCGACGACGAGAAGTCGCTCGCGGTTCGCAGCCGCCGTCTCGTTCATGCTGTCTTGACCTGGCGCGGAATGGGTGGACCGGGGCGGCCTGACCCCGCTGCCGCAGGAGAAAGCCCCTGAAGGCGTCGATCAGGATCGAACGGAGCGCCGGTCATTGCAAGCGTCCGCCCGGCGATCTGTAGATGGTCGTTCACGGAAAGACGGCATCACGGCCCCGGCGGCCCGTTTCCCGCCGGTCGCAGGCGCTCGTTAAGCATGGCGGGCGAAGGGACAGCCCCGCCGGGCCGCCATCCACCCGGATTTAGCAATTTCAGACGTAAGACAGCCGCGCCGGAGCGCCGATGCGGGTCGATCGCCGATCGTCTCGCCGTCGAAGCCGCCGGCAGGGGCAGGAATATCTGGGGACGGAAAGAGTCTGCGCATGTCACCGACCGCGATGATCAGGGCGATGCGGCCTCATCACTGGCTCAAGAACGGGCTGGTCTTCGTGCCGATCCTGCTCAACCATGACGTCTTCGATCTGGCCGCGATCGGCCATGGGCTCATTGCCTTCGTCGCCTTCAGCCTGATCGCCTCGTCGATCTACCTGCTCAACGACATCGTCGATGTCGAGGCCGACCGGCGTCACCCGACCAAATGCAAGCGCCCGCTCGCAGCCGGCGAGATCACGGAGCGCCAGGCCTATATGGCGGTTCCGGCCCTGCTGGTGGCGGCCTTCGGCCTCTCGGCCCTGCTGCCGAAGCCCGGGCTCTTCCTGCTCGCGCTCGGCTCCTATCTCGTTCTGGCGCTGCTCTATCTGTTCTATCTCAAGCGCAAGCTCCTGGTCGACGTGCTGGGCCTGGCCGCGCTGCACACCCTGCGCATCCTCGCCGGCAACGCAGCGGCCGCGATCCCGCTCTCGTCCTGGCTGCTCGCCTTCTCGATGTTTCTGTTCCTGTCGCTGGCGCTGGTGAAGCGTTATGCGGAGCTGCGCATCACGCAGGACCAGTCGGGCCTCAAGAAGGCCGGGCGCGGCTACCACGCCGAGGATATCGAGGCGCTGTCGCAGCTCGGCATGGCGTCGGGCTGCACCTGCGCGCTGATCATGGCGCTCTATGTCGACTCGGCCGCCGTCAAGGAACTCTACCGCCATCCCGAGGTGATCTGGCTGATCTGCCCGATCATCCTCTACCAGATGGCCCGCGTCTGGTTCCTGGCGCGGCGCGGCCAGATGCCGGACGACCCGCTGGTCTTCATGATCCGCGACTGGCGCAGCCAGCTCATGGGCGTGCTGGTCGTCGCGATCATGGTCGTGGCGACGGTCCTGCCGTGAGCGCAACCGCCGCCGATTGCCGCTCCTGGGGCGGGCTCGTCGCCCGGGACACGAGCCTCGTGACGCCGCAGGACTGGTGCGCCGGCCCCGAGGGCCAGCCTTCGCCCGCCCTCGCCTATGGCAATGGCCGCTCCTATGGCGATTCCTGCCTCAACGACGGCGGTTCGCTGATCCTCGGGCGCAAGCTCGACCGGGTTTTGACCTTCGACCGCGAGAGCGGGCTCGTCACCTGCGAAGCCGGCGTGCTGCTCGACGATCTGCTGAAGCTCGTCGTGCCGGCAGGCTGGTTTCCGCCGGTGACGCCGGGCACCAGCCTCGTCACCGTGGCGGGCGCGCTCGCCAACGACGTCCACGGCAAGAACCATCACCGCGCCGGCACCTTCGGCCGCCATGTCCGGGCCTTCGAGCTGGTGCGCTCGGACGGAAGCCGGCTCACCTGCGCACCCGATCTCAATCGGGAGCTGTTCGCCGCGACGATCGGCGGCTTCGGCCTCACCGGCCTGATCACGCAGGTCACGCTGCAGCTCATGCCGGTCGCCTCATCCGAGATGATGCAGGAGGTGCTTCATTTCGACAGGCTAGACCGTTTCTTCGCGATCGCGGCGGAATCGGACGCGAGGCATGACTACACCGTGGCATGGATCGACTCGCTCGCAAGCGGGGCAGATTTCGGCCGGGGCGTCTTTTTCCGCGCCAACCACGCCCCGGCCTCGGGCGGTGAGCCGTCGCAGCCAAGCCGCACCCTGCCCTTCCCGCTCACGCCGCCTGTGCCGCTGATCAATGGGCTGACCCTGCGCGCCTTCAACTGGCTCTATCGCAACGCGCAAGCCCGCGATCCCGCGCCGCGCCGCATCGCCTACCGCCCCTTCTTCTACCCGCTCGACCGGGTCCGTGACTGGAACCGCGCCTACGGGCCGAAAGGCCTGCGCCAGTTCCAGTGCGCGATCCCGATGGCGGATGCGCGCGCGGCGGTGGAAGAGATGCTGCGGCTGACGCTCGCCTCCGGCGAGGCCTCGTTCCTGACCGTGCTGAAGCTGTTCGGCGACGTGCCCTCGCCCGGACTGATGTCCTTCCCGATCCCCGGCGCGACGCTGACGCTCGACTTCCCAAATCGCGGGCCGCGCACCGAGCGTCTTCTCGCCGACCTCGACAGGGTGACGTTGGCCGCCGGCGGCCGCGTCAATCCGTATAAGGATGCGCGCATGTCGCCCGCGACCTTCGAGGCCTCCTTCCCGCACTGGAGCGACTTCGCCCGCCATGTCGATCCGGGCTTCTCGTCGAGCTTCTGGCGCAGGGTGACGGCGGGGTAGATAAGGCGCGGATCCTCGACGCGAGCCCCTCCCCCTCGTGGGGAGGGGTTGGGGTGGGGGGCGAACGACCGGGCGAGCGCGCATCCAAGAGCAGCGCATTGGAGCGACACAGGCGTCCGAGCGATGACCGTCGCGCTTTGCCTTTCCGCCCCCACCCCCAACCCCTCCCCACGAGGGGGAGGGGAGCGCGGCAGTCCCCTCCTCCAAAATAATCCATCGTCTCTTTGAACCTCTCCCGGACCCGCCGCGACCAAAGGTCATGGAGGGCGAATGGTTCGCTCCCGAACGGACCTCAAGGAGACTGAGATCATGACCGCTTCGTTCCGCAAGATCACGCTGTCCACGCTTGCAGCCCTCACCCTGGCCACCACGCTGGCCGCCACCGCCGCCGAAGCCCGCCCGCGCCATCGCGGCATGCACTGGGGCGTCGGCGCCGGCATCGCCGCGCTGGCCGTCGGCGGCCTGATCGCTGCCGGCTCCCACGCCTACGCCGCCCCCGCCTATGGCTACGAGCCCGAGCGCCGCTGCGATCTGGTCGAGCGCGTCAACCGCTATGGCGAGGTCGTCGGCTACCGCCGGGTCTGCTCGCTCTACTGAGCAGAATCGTCCTCAAGTCCGCACCGGCCTTGCGGTCCTTCCGCATGGCCGGTCGGCGTTTGAGATCATGCCTATCGGGGCAGGCTGTCTCGCGCAGACGCGAGCGTGAGGAACAGGCGGCCGTTCGTCAGCTCGATGAAGCCAAATCTGCGGTAGAACGCGGCTGCTGCCGGATCGATGGGATCGGCAATGACGGCGTAGGCTGCAACCGACGCGGTATCGGCCTTTCGGATGGCGTCGAACAACAAAAGTTCGCCGACGCCCTGCCCGCGAAAAGCGAGGTCGCGGCCGAACCAGCCGAGTAGGATAGCAGGCACGGTCGGATAACGCGGCAGCTTCTTCGTCAGGCTCGATGGCAGGTCGCCAAGGCCGACTGAATGCGCGGACAGTGTATGAAAACCCGCCAATCTCCCGGTCGTCGCTTCGACCAGAACGTCACATGTCACATAGCGACGCCGGATGTCCTGCGTCACGCCCGTCTGGAAATAGCGATCTATGCGATCGTTTCCGCTCCGAAAAGCGCTGCGGTCATGCCGATCCAGCGGCTCGGACAGAAACTGCGTCACCGCGCCTCGACATCTTTCGCCCAGCGCTGAGCGGCGCGACGCAGCGCATCATTGGGCGGCGGCGGGTCGATCAGCGCCTTGGCGAAGGCGATCTGGTCCTCGATCGACAGCTTGATGACATGCGCGTCCTCGATGGCGCGCTGGGCCGCCTCGCGCGCCGCGCTGACGACGAAGTCGGTCAGCGTGCGGCCCTGCAATTCGGCCGCATGCTTCAGCATGGCATGGAGCTCGGCCGGCAGGCGCGCTTCGAGCCGCGCGATCGTATCGGTCTTCATGGCGATCACCCCCCCCGCGATCCATACGGCAAATTGCCGTATGGATCAAGGATGGCGTCGGCCGCCTTAGCCCTTCGCGACTGCGACCTTGCGCAGATAGTCCGTCACGATCCGCGTGATGCCGCGGCCGAGCAGGTCGTCGAAGGCGTCGATGAAGCGGTCGCAATCCTCGCGCGTCGCGATCAGCGGCGGTTCCAGCCGGATGACGTTGCGGTTGTACTCGGTAAAGGCGACGAGCACGTCGTAGTCCTTCAGGAGCAGCGCGCCGACGAAGCCGCAAAGCGAGCCCTTCAGCTTGTCGTCGAGCAGCGCGACCATGTGCTTGAGGCCGAACGGCATCGTCTCGCTGATGTCGTTGAACTCGATGCCGATCATCAGGCCGCGCCCGCGGATTTCCTTGAGCAGGCTCGGATATTTCGCGCGGAGGCCGTTCAGCCGCTCGATCAGGTAGTCGCCCTGGCGCTGCGCGTTGCCCATGAGGTCTTCCTCATAGAGCACGTTGAGCCCCTCGATCGCCGAGATGCAGGCCTCGCCCATGCCCCCGAAGGTGGCCTGTGCGTGGATCAGCGCCGTCTTGGGCTTGCCATAGGCCTTCATGTAGATTTCGCGGCGCGCGATCATCGCGCCGACAGCGGCCTTGGAGCCGCCGAGCGCCTTGGCCAACGCCGTTACGTCCGGCACGACATTGTCACGCTCGAAGGCGAAGAACTGGCCGGTCCGGCCGAGCCCGCACTGCACCTCGTCGGCGACCCAGAGCACGCCGTGCTTGTCGCAAAGCGCGCGCAGGTCGCGCCAGAAGCCGGGCGGCGCCTCGACGATGCCACCGCCGCCCTGCACCGTCTCCATCACGACGATGCCGATCGATTTGTCGGCCTCCAGCGCGGCGCGAACCGCATTGATGTCGCCGAACGGCACCTTGACCCGGTTCTCGACCAGCTTGAACTGCGACTGGTAGAGGGTCGAATCCGTGACCGAGAGCACGCCCTTGGTCTTGCCGTGGAACGAGTTCGCCGCGTGCAGGATTTTCGAGCGCTCCGGCCCCTGCGCCTGTTCGGCGACCTTCAGCGCCGCTTCCATCGCCTCAGAACCGGTCGAGCCCAGAAACACCATGTCGAGGTCGCCGGGCGCGATCGCGGCCAGGTTCGCCGCCAGCGCCGAGGCGTATTGCGACATGAACGCCATGCAGATCTCGTGGCGGTTCTCGTCCTGGAATTTTTTGCGCGCCGCGACGATGCGCGGGTGGTTGTGGCCGAAGGCGACCGAGCAGAAGCCGCCGAAGAAATCGAGGATCTTGCGGCCGTCCTTGGTGATGTAGTGCATGCCCTCGGCGCGATCGACGAGGATCTTGTCGAAGCCGAGCAGCTTCAGGAAATGCACCTGGCCGGGGTTGATGTGGTTGGTGAAGAGCTCCTTCACCGTTCCGACGTCGAGGTTCTTGGCGTCCTCGACGCTGTAGAGCTTCGGGCGGGCCGGCAGGTCGCTGGCGGCGTCTTCGGTCTTGAATGCGGGCATGCTCATGCTGCGAGCCTCCTCGGGGCCTGGTTTTTGGCGTCTTTGCTCTTGCGGTATTCGGTGTAGGCGGCGAGCAGCATGTCCTCGTCGCGGTGCAGCGGCTTCCAGCCGAGTTCGCGCTTGGCTTTGCTCGTGTCGAGAATGCAGATCTCGTCGGCGATCATGTACTGCTCGGGGTCCATGATCGGCAGGTTGATCGCGTCGAGCGTGTTCAGCGTCAGCTTGACCAGAGAGGCCGGCGTCGGCAGCAGTATCGACTTCGAGCCGGCATGGCGGATGAGGTCGCCGAGCAGCTTCTTGACCGGCGGCGGATCGTCCGAGCCGAGATTATAGGCGCTGTTGGGGAAGCCCGCCTTCCAGGCCGCCACACAGGCGCTGGCGCAGTCGAACACCGAGATGAACTGATAGGGGTTCTTGCCCGAGCCGATCATCGGCACGGGAAGATTCATGTCGATCAGCGTGAACAGCTTGACCAGGATGCCGAGACGGCCCGGCCCGATGATCAGGCGCGGCCGGAAGATCGGGATCTGGAAGCCCTTGTCGCGATAGGTCTGGGCCAGCGTCTCGGTGGCGAGCTTGCTCTCGCCATATTCGCCGAGCGGATGGGCCGGATGGGTCTCGTCCTGCGGCACGGTGACCGAATGGCCATAGATCATGTCGGTGGTGAAGTGGACGAGCTTGTTGGCGCCGGCCTTCTCCATCCAGCTCAGGATATTCTGCGTGCCGTGATAGTTCACCGGCCAGAAGAAGTCGTGGCGTTCCTTCCGCGTCACGATCGGCGACAGCATTTTGGCCGATAGATTGTAGACGAGGTCGTCCTTGTGCAGCGGAATGGCCGCCACGCTTTCGGCGTTGGTCACGTCGATGCGCTGGAACGGCACATGCGCGTAATGCGCGTGGTCGCTCTTGACGATGTCGGCGACCAGCACCTCCTCGCCCATGGCGAGAAGATCGGCCGCCAGATGCGAGCCGACGAAACCGTCGCCGCCGATGATGATGTGCTTCATGGGTGTCGATACCGCTGGGTTCGAGGGCAGGGTCAGCGCGGAGCGCCTGGGTGATGGGGACGCCGTGTCAACGGCACGGGCACGGGCTTCAGCGCGGGCGGCTGCAGCAGCACGCCCAGACGCAGGAACAGGCGGACGATGAGGTCCATCGGGATCTCCTCTTTCAGCTTTGCGCGATGAAGATGGTGCCCAGCATGATCAGCCCGATGCCGGCGATGCGGGCGGGGCTCAGATCTTCCTGGAAGACGAAATAGGCGTAGACCGCGACCACGACGTAGGCGAGGCTCAGGAACGGATAGGCGTAGCTGATCTGCACCTTCGACAGCACGATCAGATGCGACGCCATGCTGACGACGAAGGTGCAGAGCCCCGCGAAGACAAACGGGTTGAAGACGACGCGGAACACCGTCCAGATCAGCCCATCGCCGCCGACATCGAGATTGCCAACGCCGGTCATGCCGCGCTTCAGCATGAGCTGGGCGGCCGCGTTGGTCAGCACCGTGAAGAGGATCAGCGGTATATAGGCGTTCATCGCGAGGTCTTGGTCCGGGTTGCAGCGGGACCTTGAATGACTCGGGAATTGCTTCGATTGCCTTACGCTGCGTCCGTTATCGCGGCGTAACCTTAAGGCTCTCCTGCGATGATCGCGGAGCCGCAGGCCCTTCTCGCGGGCTTGAACGACCGCGCCCGTTCCGCAGCCGGCCGCAATCGGAACGTGCATTGCCTCCTCCAGCCATATTGCGGTCGGATGCTCTCTGGTCTCGCGCAAAGCGAGGCTTCGCCGACTGCTGTGATCTATCGCGCCGCCCGCATTGCCGCCCCGGCGCGCTTCGCTTAAAGTTAACGAATGCTTAACGCCTGCATCCAAAAGCCGTGATGGCGGAGCCGTTCCCGACGGCAGGGCCGCTCGCTGCCCCGCTGCTGCGCCTGAACCCGTGGGCGAGGTCGCAGCCGCACGCGCTTGGGCCCGTCCGACGCGCCGCCGCGCTGGCGCGCATGGCTGCCGGGACGTCCGGCTGGAACGCCTGGGCCGAAGCGATGCTGCGCCTTCACGCGCGTCTCGATGACGACCCTTCGGCTCTCGCAGTCTGGCGCGTCCTCGCCGAGGTCGATTTCACCGACGAAGCCTTTCCCGATGTCGTCGACATGGCAGGCTGCATCTTCCCCGGCGATGCCCGCTTCGACGGCGCGGCCTTCTCCGGCGATGTCTGGTTCAACATGGCGCAGTTTCGCGGCAAGGCGAGCTTCCGTCAGGCGCGCTTTGGCGGCGACGCCAGTTTCGACCGCTGCCGCTTTATGGGCGACGCCGATTTCGGCGAGGCGCATTTTGCGCGCGGCGCGGAGTTCAGGGCGCTCGAGACGCGCGGCGCGCTGGATTTCGTCGAGGCCGATTTCGACCGCGACGCCTGGTTTCGCGGCTCGCGCTTCGGCGGCCCGGTGCGGTTTGCCGGCGCATGCTTCTCGGGCGAGGCCGGTTTCGGAACCTGCTCCTACGCCGGACCAGCCGATTTCGAGGGCGCGCGCTTCGAGGACAATGCCGGCTTCGACGGCGCCGACTTCACGCAGGCGGCGCGCTTCAGCGATGCGCGCTTTGCCCGCAGCGCCTGGTTCAGCGGCGCGCGGTTCCGTGACGGCGCGGCCTTCGAGCGCGCGCGCTTCATCGGCCGGCGGCATTTCGACGACATCGCCCTGACAGGCCAGCCGCTGCCGCTCGTGCAGCAATTGGCGGCGCGGCTTGGCGTGACCGTGCGGGACGCCGTTTCCGCCTGATCAGCCGCCGGCAAAGCGCACGATATCGTCCAGCGCCGGCGCATTGCCACGAAAGCTCTTGCCCAGCGCCAGCAGGATGCCGGGGTGGCCGACGCCGGCATAGGTCTTGACCTCGACCGTCGCGCCTGCGGCCTTGAGCTTGCGCCCGAGCGCGTAGGTGTTGCGCGGCAAGACGGTGGTGTCGGCGTCGCCGGTCGCGATGAAGACGCGCGGCGCGCCGGCGCGGGCGAAATTGACCGGTTGGGTCTCGGAGAGTTTTGGCGTCTGGCCGAAGGCCGCGATGGTGCGGTCGTCGTCGAGCGGCAGGAAGTCATAAGGGCCGGCCAGCCCCGAGACGCTCTTTACCAACCCCACCCTGACGCCGGCGCGCGCGCCGTAGCGCCGGTCGAGCGCGATCATCATGGCGTTGTAGGCTCCCGCCGAATGGCCGCTGAGATGGACGCGTCCGACGTCGCCGCCCTGCCTGGCGATGTTGTCCTGCACCCAGCGCAGCGCCTGCGCGCAGTCGTGCAGGAAATCGGGAAAACGCACCTGCGGCACCAGCCGGTAGTCCGGCACCACCGTGACGAAGCCGCGCGAGGCGAAGGCGTGGCCGACGAATGAGTAATCGCTCTTCGAGCCGTCGTTCCAACCGCCGCCATAGATGAACATCATCACCGGCGAGGAGGCGGTCGCACCGTCTGGAACATAGATGTCGAGCTTCTGGCGCGGATCGTCGCCATAGGCGATGTCGTGGGCCGCCTGCCGCGAACCGCCGTCGCTCGGCAGCAGCGTGTTGATCGCCGAGAGCGGCGAACAGGCGGCAAGCGCCGTCGCGGATGCGGCTCCGACGAGGAGCGAGCGGCGGCTGACGGATGGCAGACAGGCTTGAGGGGGCATAGGGCTCCGGGCTCGGCGCGGGGCTGAACAGTGTCGCGCCGGTACGACTACGCAGATGAGCGGCGAAAGGTTGCAAACGCAAATGACGGAAACGGCGTTCGTCAGCGCGCCTCTCTTGCCTTGATCCGCTCGCGATGGGCGGTGTAGAGCCCCGACCCCGCGATGATCACCGCGCCGACCAGCGTCCAGAGGTCAGGCAGGGCGGCGAACAGGAAGAAGCCGAAGACCGAGACCCAGAGCAGTTGCGCATAGGAGAACGGCGCGAGCAGCGAGGCGTCGGCATGGCGGAAGGCCAGGATCACCAGCCAGTGGCCGATCGTCGAGGCGACCCCGATGAAGATTCCGAGCAGCACGCTCTGAAAGGTCAGCGGCTGCCAGGCGAAGGGCAGTAGCAGGCTGACCACGCCGAGCCCGATCATCGCCGACCAGGCGAGCGTCGTCAGCGGGCTCTCGGTCGTGCTCATCTGGCGGGTGACGATCAGCGCGAACGCCCAGGTCAGCGCCGAGACGACCGGCAGCAGCGAGGCGAGCTGGAACCCAGATCCGCCGGGACGCACCACGATCAGTACGCCGACGAGCCCGACGGTCGTCGCCGTCCAGCGCCGCCAGCCGACCTTTTCGCCCAAAAGCGGGATCGACAGCGCCGTGACGAAGAGCGGCGTGACGAAGCTCGTCGCGGTCGCATCCGCGATCGGCAGGTATTTCAGCGAGAGCACGAAGACGATCGAGGACGCCGCGACCGCGAAGCCGCGCAGAAGCTGCAGCTTGGGCCGCTGCGTGCGCAGCCGTGCCCGCCCGCCGCCGCGCCAGGCGAGGCTGAGCATGATGACGGTGAAGGCGCAGTAGCGCAGCCAGGTGATCTGCAGCGCCGGCAGGCTGGCGGCGAGGTATTTCGAGACGACGTCCGCGCCCGACAGAAAAATGGTGGAGAGCAGGATCAGCCCGATGCCGCGCAGGCCGGCGTCGCGCCGCAGCGGCGCGGCCTCATTGCGCGCGGCCACGATCGGCGGTTCGGGGAGAGGGGCGTTTGGCAAGGGCTCGCTGCGCTGGATGTCACGCGAGACTAATCGATTTGAACGGCAAGGCGTCGCGCAAAGATGGCACGGCGTCCATGCGGAGCCGACCCTACGAAAAAGGCGGGCCTTTGGCCCGCCTCGTGTCGTCCGCTCCGAATGCCGCCTTTACGCCGCCTTCTGCCGCGGCTGGATCAGCTTGCGGTTCACCAGCACTTCGGCGATCTGGACGGCGTTCAGCGCCGCGCCCTTGCGGAGGTTGTCGGAGACGCACCAGAAGGCGAGCCCGTTCTCGACCGTGTTGTCCTCGCGAATGCGCGAGATGTAGGTCGCGTCCTCGCCGGCCGCCTCATGGGGCGTGATGTAGCCGCCGGGCTCGTGCTTGTCGATCACGAGGATGCCCGGCGCAACACGCAGCACCTCGCGCGCCTCGTCGGCCGTGATCGGCTTCTCGCACTCGATGTTGACGCTCTCGGAATGGCCGATGAAGACCGGCACGCGCACGCAGGTCGCGGTCAGCTTGATGGTCTTGTCGAGGATCTTCTTGGTCTCCGCCATCATCTTCCACTCTTCCTTGGTGAAGCCGTCCTCCATGAAGACGTCGATCTGCGGGATGAGGTTGAAGGAGATGCGCTTGGGGAACTTCTTGGTGGTGACCTCGCCGGCCGAGAACACGGCGCGCGTCTGGTTGAAGAGCTCGTCCATGCCTTCCTTGCCGGCTCCGGAGACCGACTGGTAGGTCGAGACGACGACGCGCTTGATGCCGAAACGGTCATGCAGCGGCTTCAGCGCCACGACGAGCTGCGCGGTCGAGCAGTTCGGATTGGCGATGATGTTCATCTTCGAGAAACCCGCCGCCGCCGCCGCGTTCACCTCGGGCACGATCAGCGGCACGTCGGGGTGCATGCGCCAGGCCGAGGAGTTGTCGATGACGACGCAGCCCTTGGCCCCGATCTTCGGGGACCATTCCTTCGAGACCTCGCCGCCGGCGGACATCAGGCAGATATCGGTGTCGGAAAAGTCGTAATGCTCCAGCGCCTTGCACTTCAGCGTCCTGTCGCCGAAGGAGACTTCCGTGCCGATCGAGCGCGAGGAGGCGAGCGCCACCACCTCCGAGACCGGAAAGGCGCGCTCGGCTAGGATGTCGAACATCTCGCGGCCCACATTGCCCGTGGCGCCGACGACAGCGACCTTGAAGCTCATTGTCTTGATCCTTTTTGGAAAAGTCTTGTCAGGCCCGTCTCCCGAAGCGCCGGACGCCTGCCTTCGCGGCGGGGGCCGGCTTCATGTCCCCGCCGGGGGGAGATGACCCGGAGACGAGGCGACGCGTCAGAACGGCCGGCGGGTCGTGCCCGTCGCCGTTTTGGTCGTGCGTTTCGTCGTCGAGCGGAGGGTCAAGAGGGCCGTTTCCACCGGGCTGGTGACGCAGGGCGTCGATCAACGCTCTCAGAACACGCTAAGGGCCGAAAAGTCAATCGCCGCCCCGTCGCGATGGCGGCTTTCCGATCTGTTAACCGCGCCTCTTGACCCGCCATTCACGCTGATCGCAGATCGCCCGCCGGCGGTAACGCGGCTGTGAGGACCGCGACCCGATCCTGCCGCCCGGGTGAGGTCCGCCGCGCAGCCTTCTGGCTTCGTCGGCCAGTCGGGTTGGCGTCGTGCCGGGTCAGTTGTCTTCCATCATTCCCGACAGCCTGCGCAGGCGGGCCAGTCAGTGGTTCCTGCCGTCATGGGCCGAGTTGCGGCGGATTGCCCTGCCCGGCCTGCAGCCGAGATCGGCCATTGATACGGCATCGGCTCCGGCGCGGCCCCGGCTCGCCATGGTCGCCGGCGGGCTGATCGCCTTCGCGGACGCGGTCGAGGCCGGAATCCGGTTTCTCATCAGGCTGTCGCGCCCGCTCATCCGCCATCGCGGCCTCGGGCTCACCGGCGGCCTGCTCTGGCGCGGGCTCGCCGCCGTCACCGGCATCGGCCTCGCCACCGCATTGGTCAGCGGCCTCTCGGCGACGACCGACCAGCCGAGCCTGTCCAGCCTGACGCTGGCGCAGCCCCAGGCGCAGGATGGCCGCCAGATCCGCGACCAGGTGCGCGACGTCCGGCAGGATCCGCGCGGCTTCAGGATCGCCAGCGAGGACTGGGTCAGGATCCCCCGGCCGATCGCGATGTTCGGGCTGGAATCGCCCGAGCTCGACCGCCAGACGCCGGCCTATGAATCGCGCCGCACGCAGGACGGCGCGCGCCGCGAGGACACGCTGGTCTACGGCGTCTTCGCCGAGCCGCGCGCCCATCTCCTGCTGCGCCTCTCGCTCGACCAGAACCAGGACCAGCTCTCGCAGCCCTTCGTCATCGCGATGGTGCGCGACGCCGCCGCGCGCGGCATGTCGGTCCAGCGCAGCGGCGCAGCCGTGCCGCTGCAGACCCGCTTCGGCCGCGTCGAGACCGCCGATGTGACGCTGAGCGACGGCGAGACCAGCCGGGCCTGCATCGCCTTCCGCCGCGAGGCCGGCGACCTGCCGCTCGGCTTTGGCGGCTGGTGGTGCGGCGGCGCCGGCCGACCCGCAGACCGGCAGCAGCTCGCCTGCATGCTCGACCGGCTCGACCTGCTCTCGGCCGCCGACGACAGGGCGTTGCGGGCCGCCTTCGCCCGCACGGAACTGGCGCGCCAGCCGGCTTGCGTCCCGCCCCGGCTTTCGGCATCGGGCCGCAAGGCCTCCTGGCTCGACGCCGACGGGCACGCGCCGGTGCTGAAGACCGCGGCGAAGCGCTGAGCCGCGAAACATGCCGATACTCACTTTACCGTGCATTGCCTCTGGCGGGTTCGAACAAAACCGTTAACTACGGCGTAGTAGATTGCACCATCGCCGCTCGCGTCTTTCGCCTCGCCGTTCATCAGGAGACCTCGTCATGCGTTCGTTCCCGCGTTTCGCCGCCGCCCTCGGCCTTTCGCTCGTGGCGCTGACAGTGGCGACCTCGATCGCGGAGGCGCAGAACCGCCGTGGTCCGCTGCGCGTCACCGTGCAGAAGCGCAGCTATTTCGACGCCGGCAACGTCGTCGCCGTCGGCTCGATGGACTCTTATGCCCGCCAGCACATGACGACCTCTTCGCCGGTCTACAGCAGCACGGCGTCCTGGTATGGCGAAGGCACGCTGCCCTCCGCCATCGGCTCGGGCCGCAACCCCTTCGCCAACACGTTCTCGACGCCGCGCTTCTGAGGCGCATGCCACTGCCGTCATGCTCGCCCTTGTGGCGAGCATCCACGTCTTGGACGTGGAGCGCGACGGGGCAAGACCTGGATGGTCGGGACAAGCCCGACCATAACGGGCAACTCAGGGCAACGCCTTGAGATAGCGCACCGGCCGCCCCGGCCCTGCCGCCTGCGCCGCATGCGCGATCGCATTCGCGTCGATGCCGAAATGGCGGTAGAGATCGGCGGTCGTGCCGGTCTGGCCGAAATGCTCGACGCCGAGCGCCTTCTGCTTCTGGCCATGGACGCTGCCGAGCCAGGCCAGCGTCGCCGGGTGCCCATCCAGCACCGAGACGATGCCGCAATCGCGCGACAGCCCGCCGAGCAGCCGCTCGACATGGCTGGTCGCCGCATGGTGGCCGCGCTGGCGCGCCCGCTCGGCCGCCTGCCAGCCGGCGTTGAGCCGGTCGGCCGAGGTGATCGCCAGCAGCCCGACATCGCGCCGGTCCTCGGCCAGCAGGCCGACGGCGTTGATCGCCTCGGCCGCGACCGCCCCCGTATAGGCGACGACGACCGAGGCGTTGGGACCGGGCTTCCTGAGCCAGTAGGCCCCGTCGATGATGTCGCGTTCAAGCTCCGGCGTCATCGTCCGCTGCGGCTGTTCGAGCTGTAGCGTCGACAGACGCAGATAGACCGAGCCGCCGGTCTCGTCGCGCAGCCAGGTTCGTTCGTCGGGATCGCCCTCGCCGTCCTTCTGCAGATAGTCGAAGGACCAGCGCATCATCACCGCAAGCTCGTCGACGAAAGCGGGCTCGAAGGCGCAAAGCCCGTCCTGCGACATCCCGATCAAGGGCGTCGCGATCGACTGATGCGCCCCGCCCTCGGGCGCGAGCGTGACGCCCGATGGCGTGGCGACCACCATGAAGCGGGCGTCCTGGTAGCAGGCATAGTTCAGCGCGTCCAAGCCCCGCGAGATGAAGGGGTCGTAGAGCGTGCCGATCGGGATCAGCCGCTCGCCAAAGATCGAGTGCGACAGGCCGAGCGCCGAGAGGTTGATGAACAGGTTCATCTCGGCGATGCCGAGCTCGATGTGCTGGCCTCGTGGCGAGAACTCCCATTTCTGCATCGAGGGGATGCGCTCGTCCTTGAAGGTGTCGGCCATCGACGCCTTGGCGAACAGCCCGCGCCGGTTCACCCAGGGTCCGAGATTGGTCGAGACGGTGACGTCCGGAGCCGTGGTGACGATGCGGTCGGCGAGCGGCCCGCCGCGCTTGGCCAAGTCGTCGAGCACCTTGCCGAAGCCCATCTGCGTGGACATCATCGGCTGGATGCCGGCCTCCAGCGTCTCGGGCACCGGCAGTTTCGGCGCACTGCGGCGACGGCGGCCCTCCGCGAAAAACGGCACGGCCTTCAGGAAGTCCCGGATTTCGCTTTCGGGCAGCGAGAGCCCCTCGAACAGATCCCATTCATGACCTGGCCTGACGCCGTTGGCGCTCTGGAAGCCCGCCATCTGCTCCTTGGTCATCAGCCCGGCATGGTTGTCCTTGTGGCCGGCGAGCGGCAGGCCAAAACCCTTGACGGTGTAGGCGAGGAAGCAGACCGGCCGGTCGTGGTCGATCGCCTCGAAGGCCTCCAGGATCGAGGGCAGATCATGCCCGCCGAGATTGCACATCAGCTTCGAGAGCTCGGCGTCGGAGCGGGTCTCGATCAGCGTCGTCACCGGGCCCTGATCGCCGAGATCGTCCATCAGGCGCTTGCGCCAGGCCGCCCCGCCCTGAAAGGTCAGCGCCGAATAGAGCTGGTTCGGGCACGAATCGATCCAGGCCTTCAGACGTTCGCCGCCCTTTTCCTTGAAGGCGGCCTGCTGCAGCGAGCCGTATTTCAGCGTGACGACGTCCCAGCCGAAATTCCGGAACATCTGCTCGAAACGGTCGTAGAGCCCTTCGCGGATCACGGCGTCGAGCGACTGGCGGTTGTAGTCGATGATCCACCAGGTGTTGCGCAGGCCGTGCTTCCAGCCCTCCATCAGGGCCTCGAAGATGTTGCCCTCGTCGAGCTCGGCGTCGCCGATCAGCGAGACCATCCGACCCTCGGGCCGGTCCGTTCCCCAGCCATGGCCGCGAAGATAATCCTGCGTCAGCGATGAGAACAGCGTCTGCGCGACGCCCAGGCCCACGGAGCCGGTCGAGAAATCGACGTCGTCGATGTCCTTGGTGCGGGAAGGGTAGCTCTGCGCGCCCTTGTAGCCCCGGAAGTTCTCGAGTTTTTCGCGTGTCTGGAGGCCCATCAGATAGTTGATGGCATGAAAAATCGGCGAGGCGTGCGGCTTCACCGCCACGCGGTCCTGGGGCTTGAGTGCAGCCATGTAGAGTGCCGTCATGATCGTCGCGAGCGAGGCCGAAGAGGCCTGATGCCCGCCGACCTTCATGCCGTCCTCGCTCTCGCGCAGATGATTGGCGTTGTGGATCGTCCAGGAAGCGAGCCAAAGGATTTTCTTTTCCAGTTCGGCGAGAACGGGCAGGCGGGGGTCTGACATCGAGGCACTCCGGCGAGAGCGGCGATCATGCACGGTTCCGGCGGCGAAGGCAGCCAATCTCATGGCGCATCGCTTCCCAGATTGGCGGTTTCCGCTAATCTGACGACCGAGAGCGAGCAGAGATGCCAGAACATAGACTCGACGAGATCGATCGGCGCATCCTGCAGACCCTGCAGGCGGAGGGGCGCATCAGCAACCAGGACCTCGCCGACAGGGTGGGCTTGTCGCCCAGCCCCTGTGCGCGCCGGGTCCGGCTGCTGGAGGAGGCCGGCGTGATCAAGGGCTATGTCGCGGTGATCGACCAGGACAAAATCGGTCTGGCGGTCAGCGTCTTCGCCTCGATCAAGCTGGAGCGCCAGCGTGAGGAGGAACTCGACCGTTTCGCGGCGGCCGTGATGCGCTGGCCCGAGGTCGCTGACTGCCATTTGATGACCGGCCCGCGCGACTATCTGCTGCGGATCATCGTCAGCGATCTCGCCGCCTATGAGCGCTTCCTCAAGGACAAGCTGACGCGGCTCGACAACGTGGCGTCGATCGAATCGAGCTTTGCGCTCGGGCAGGTGAAGCGCTCGGTGTCGGTTCCGGTCGACAGCGGACGCAGCTGAAGCCGTAATCCCAGCATCCGGAACTAGGCCATCCGGCCTATGCCATAAGCTGAAGGCTTTGATCTGATCGAGTTCACGATTTCGACAAAGCTAGATACACGGAATACGGGTGCATTCGTGATAATTGAATAATATACAACTGAAAGTATAGCAACCGACCGATATTTAGTGAGATCGAACTATAGAGACGTTGCCTCAGAACTGCTCTCTCAGTCGCAGTCTACCATCGAATATTAAGATTGGTGCGCTAGTGCTGACGTCATCGAACGGAGACTGATCGTCTGACATGCCGGGGGGCAAAGGAGATATCGGCGGGGTTTCTGCCGACCTGCGCAATGTGACGCGCGCGGCGCTGCTTTCAGCGGGGGCTGGTCTGCTGGTCCTGATCGGCGCAGGCGCGCCTTGGGCCGCCGGCTTGGTCGCCGTCATCATGGCCTTCGCCTCCATGACGCCGCAGGCGCGCGCCGGAGTCGACGCGGACGTGCCGGCGGCGCCCGCATATGACAGCAAAGCGGCTGCGTCGGCCGAACCCGCGCGCGGCGCGTCCCTGATCGACCTTGCATGCGAACTCGACGCCAGGATCGGCGAGGAGGTGGCGGAGCTCGCACTGGCGACCCGCGAGCTCGAGTTGAACTCCGCCGTTGTCACCGAGTCTGTGCTGACCGCGCGCGAGAATGCCGAGGCCCTGAAACACGCCGCCAAGGCCGCGTCCGACGACGCGCAAAGCGTGGCGCGCGCGACGGATGGGTTGGTCAGCGCGCTGCGCACGGTCGACCGGCAGTCGAGTCAATCCGCACAGGTCGCGGCGCAGGCGGCGGCCAACGCCCTGAGCACCAATGCGACGATCGCCGATCTCGCAACAGCATCTCAGTCGATCAGCGACATCCTTGACGCAATCGGCGAGATCGCGCGGCAGACCAACCTGCTGGCGCTGAACGCCACGATCGAGGCCGCGCGCGCCGGCGAGGCCGGCCGCGGCTTCGCCGTGGTCGCCGGCGAGGTCAAGGCGCTTGCGACCCAGACCAGCAAGGCGACCCGGGACGCCCGCATCCAGATCCTCGCCATGCAGGACGCCAGCCGCAACGCGGTCGAGGCGGTGGCGGTCATCGCCGATTCCGTGTGCGAGCTGAACGAACTCGCGACCTCCGTCGGCTCGGCCATCTCAGCGCAGAAGGGCCTGACGCTCGACATTGCAAGCCATGTCGTGCGAGCTGCCGACGGCTTCAAACAGGTCGCCGACCGACTCGGAAACCTCAACCAGAGCAACGAGCATGCGGCGGAAGCCGCCGAGGGTGCGCTGAATGTCGCGCGCGACGTCGCCGAAAAGGCCGTCGGCATCCAGAGCGCGATCGGCCGCTTCCTGCTCGATCCATCTCAGTCGCGCCAGCACGCCGACCCGGCTGCCGGTCTGTCGGCCCCTGCGATTGGCGCGAGCTTTTCCGAGGTTGACGCGGGAAGGCTCCCGCATGCGGCTCTCAGGAGTTGACGCGCGTCGCGCTCCACGCCTCCTCGTTTGCGCCTGAGACGCTGCGGCCCTCGATGCGGCCTCCGTCGACGCGGCCGCTGAAACGCCTGTCGCCCGCGACGAAGCTGATTTCGACGCCGTTCATCCTCGCCTGCGTGATCGGCAGGGCCTTGCCGCCAACCGTCAGGCTGCCCTCGATCATCTGGAAACTCTGCTTCAGCGTCAGTTCCCCGTCGGGCAGACGCCAGACGCCCTCGACCTTGGCCGGGACGATCCAGCTATGCGCGCGGCAGAAGTTTACGCAGGAGCCGCCGGCGTCGATCGTCTGGTCAGGGGTCCAGTCCTCCATCGTGAACGAGTTCGACACGATGCGCGTGCCGGGCTTCATGTTCAGGATGGTGGGGCGAAGCCTCATGTTGAGTTCAGGGAGCAGGAACAGCGTCAGCACCGTCGCATCCGAGAAATCGCTCTCGAAGATGTCCGCCTCGACGAATTTAGCCTTGTCGCTGACGCCCTCCCGCTCAGCCGCGCGCTGCGACAAGGCGACGAGATCGGCGTTGTATTCGATGCCGAGCGAGCGCGCCCCGCGCTTGGCTGCGGTGATGACGGTGCGCCCGTCACCGGAGCCGAGATCGATGTGGTAGTCCTGCGCGGTCAGGCCCGCCATGTCGAGCATGCGGTCGACGAGGGCCTGCTGCGTCGGAACCCAGACGACATCCTTGCCGGCCTGGCCGGATTTCGGCTCGTAGACGGTCGCGGCCGGCGCGCTTTGGGCCGGGGCGGCGGCGGGCTGCGCGGCAGCGGCGGTCAGGCAGATGATCGATGCGGCGCAACTCAGCGCGAAGGTGCGAACAAGGCTCATGGCGTCTTTCCTCTCTGGAATGGTGTCAGGCAGGGAATGGCGGGATGAAGCCACCGCCGGAGCGGTCATTCCGCCGGCAGCGGGCCGGCCGGCAGGGGGCCGACAGCCGGCGACGTCAACACGGGCTCGCGCCGGATGAAGAGCAGGAGAGGCACGCCGGCGGCCACAACAGCCAGCCCGACGAGCGCGCCGACGCCGGTATAGGCCAGGCTCGAATAGAGCATGTAGACGCAGGTGGTGCAGAACAGGAGCGGCGTGAGCGGATAGAGCGGCACGCGGAACGGCAACGTCCGGCCGGGCTCCCTGCGCCGCAGGATGATCAGCGAGAGACCGACCAACAGCAGGAAGCTCCAGAACACCGGGGCGGTGTAGTCGACCATCGCCTGGAAGCCGTCGCGGCTCGCGGCGCCGAGGCCGACGAGACCCAGTGCGACGACGCCCTGCAGGATCAGCCCGTTGGCCGGAGCCCGGCCGCGATCATTCCATTCGGCGACGCGCGGCAGCAGCGTGAGGTCCCGCGCCATCGCATAATACACGCGCGCGCCTGTGAAGATCGTCGCGTTGAGCGTCGTGATGGCGGCGAAGATCACGGCGAGGCTGACGATCGCCGCGCCACGATCGCCGGCCACCGCGCGCATCATGTCGGCGGCGACCGCGTCCGACTCGCGCAGGCCATCCAGTCCAAGGATAGACAGCATGGCGAGGTTCGCAAAGACGTACAGCGCCACCAGGATCGCAGTGCCGATCAGCAGCACCCGCCCGATGTTACGCGGCGCATCCCTGAGTTCGCCGGAGAGATAGGCCGCCTCGTTCCACCCGCCATAGGTCAGCAGGACCATGATCATCGCCAGGCCCAGCGCCGGCGCGGCGCCGCCGGTCGTCGCGCCGGCTGCGGCCGGCTGCGGGTCGGCTCCGCCGATGAGACCAAACACGATGATGCCGCCGATCGCGGTCAATTCGACGAAGGTCATGACGATCTGCAGGTTCTTGCTCTGCGTCGTGCCCAGCACGTTGATAGCGGTCAGCAGGACGATCGCGAACGCTGCATAGATCGCGGTTCCGAAGGGACCCAGCGGGACGAGCTGCGACGCGTAGTCCCCGAAGACGAAAGCAACGGCGGCGATCGCCCCGGTCTGGATCACCGAACCGCGCGCCCAGCCGAACAAGACCGCGACCGGCCGGCCATAAGCGCGCGCCAGGAAATGATATTCGCCGCCGGCATGGGGATGCGCCGAGGCGAGTTCGGCGTAGCAAAGCGCGCCGATGAGCGTGACCAAGCCACCGGCGACCCAGACGGCGATGAAGGTGAATTCGCTCCCGACATTGGCTGCGACCAGCGCCGGCGTCTTGAAGATGCCGATTCCGACAACAATGCCGACCATGATCGCAACAGCGTCGAAGACAGACAGCGTCCCCTTCGGCTCAGCTCGATCGTTAGTCGGCATATGGGCGTCTCCCTGATCAGTGCTATAGTCTAGGAGAACGTCTGAATGCGGCGACAAACTGTCATTCATCGGTCAGGAAGTTGATATCACCTGCTGTGATCTGCCAAAAAAGCAAATTCTACTTCACGGAATCGTGATCCCAATCCGGCGGTCTTTATTGGACTTTCGTCCCCGGCAGGAACGCCGCCCGCCCATCGCCGCTGCGCACCACATCGACCGGCGCGCGATACAGATCCTCAAGCCGTTCCTGCGTGAGCAGCGCTGCGCTCTCCCCTGTCGCGATCGCCATGCCGTCGCGCAGCAGCATCACCCGGTCGGCATGAGCCAGCGCCTGATTGGGGTCATGCGTGGTGAAGAGCACGCCGAGTCCTTCGCCGGCGAGCCGCCTGACCTCGCCCATGACCTTGCCCTGATTGCCGAAATCGAGGCTCGCGGTCGGCTCATCGAGGATGATGAAGGCCGGCTCTTGCGCGAGCGCCCGCGCGATCAGCGCAAGCTGGCGCTCGCCGCCGGAGATTTCCGTATAGGGCCGCTGCGCCAGCGCGCCGATGCCGAGCCGATCGATCATGGCGGCCGCCACCTCGTGGTCGCGCCGCGACGGTTTTCCGAACAGCCCGCCATGGCTGGTGCGGCCCATCAGCACCACCTCCAGCACGGTGAAGGCGAAGATGCCGGCATGAGCCTGCGGCACATAGCCGAGTTTTCTGGCGCGTTCGCGCAATGAAAGCGCAGCCAGCGGCCGACCGTCCAGGACAAGCGCCCCGCCATGAGTCGGCAGGAGGCCCAGAAGCGTCTTGAGCAGCGTCGTCTTGCCGTGGCCGTTGGGGCCGAGCAGCGCCAGCACCTCGCCGCTCTTCAGGTCGAGCCCGATCTCGCGTCCGATGGTGCGCTGCGGGTAGCCATAGGCCAGGTCGGACGCATGCAGGCTCACGACCAGCCTCCGCGCGCCGAGGCCAGCAGCCAGATGAAGAAGGGCGTGCCGATCACGGCGGTCAGGATGCCGAGCGGCGTCTCGACCGGGGCTGCCGTGCGCGCCAGCGTGTCGATCAAGAGGAGGTAGCCGCCGCCGAGGATCGCGGCGGTCGGCACGAGCCTGCCGAAATCCGGCCCGACGAGGAAGCGCGCCAGATGCGGCACCACCAGTCCGACCCAGCCGATGATGCCGGCCGCCGCCACGCTCGCCGCCGTCACGAGCGTCGCCGCCGCGACGATGGCGAGGCGCAAGGGTCCGGTGGCGAGGCCGAGCGCGCGCGCCTCCTCCTCGGGCAGCGACATCGCGTTCATGCGCCAGCGCAAAGCGAGCAGAACGGCGGTCCCGCCGAGGACCGGGCCGAGCAACGGGATCAGATCGGGCTTGCCCGTGCCTGCAAGGCTGCCCAGCAACCAGAAGGTCATGGCCGGAAGCTGGTTGTAGGGGTCGGCCCAGTATTTCACGAGGCCGATGCCGGCCCCGAGCAGCGAGCCGACGACGACGCCGGTCAACACCAGCACCAGCACGGGGTCGCCGCGCCGGATGGTCGAGCCGATGGCGTAGACCGCCCCGACCGCCACGAGCCCGCCGACGAATGCGGAAAACTGGATCGCGAACAGGCCGAGCGAAGAGTAGATGCCGACGACTGCCCCCAGAGCCGCCCCTGACGACGCGCCGAGAATGTCGGGCGAGACCAGCGGGTTGCGGAACAGGCCCTGAAAGGCCGCGCCCGCGACCGCCAGCGCCGCCCCGCAGAGCAGCGCCGCGACGATGCGCGGCCCCCTTATGTTCCAGATCACGGCCTCGATCTGCGGCGACAGGCCCGAGGGCTGGAAGGTCAGCGTCGCCCAGACGAGGCGCGCGAGATCCGATGGGCTGACGGGAAAGCGCCCGAGCCCGAAGGCGAGCAGGATCGCGGCAGCGAGCAGCGCGAGCGCCATGGCGTTGCCGCGCAGGGTAGAGGGCGCCGTCACGGCGAATTCTGCGAGGAAAGGCCTGTCCCGTCATTGCGAGCGCAGCGAAGCAATCCAGGAGGCGGCGCAAGACGCTGGGTTGCTTCGCTGCGCTCGCAATGACGGTGAGCGGTCGTCTGGTCCATCGCGCTCACCCCCGTCCCGACAGCACGGCGTCAAGCTGGGCCTCGCTTGGCGTGACCTGATAGAACAGCGTGTGGAACTCGCGCGCGATCGTGCGAATGTCCTCAGCGAACTGCGCCGGGTAGAGCAGTTTCGCCAGCCACCAGAGCCCGGCCATGCGGTTGACCGAGGGCGGGAAATCGACCCAGCCGAAGGGCAGCTTGGGCGAGAGATGCACCCGCCCCGCCTTCACAGCGCGGATGCCCGCCCAGGCGGGATCGCGGCGCACGCTGTCGGAAAAACTCAGGTCGATGGTGACGATCACCTCGGGGTCCCAGGCCAGAACCTGTTCGAGCGAGACCTGCGCCAGACCGCTGCCGGGCTGCGTCGCCGCGACATTGCGCGCGCCCAGAAAGCTCAGCGTCTCGACATTGATCGAGCCGCCGAGACCCGTCTCGAGCCCACGCGGCCCGCGCGCGTAATAGACTGATGGGCGCTCGCTCGCGGGGATCGTTGCGATCCGCCCCCTGATCGTTGCCGTTGCCTGCTCGCACCAGCGCGCCAGCGTCTCGGCCCGCGCCAAGCGCCCGGTCAGGCGGCCGAGGATGCGATAGCTCTCCGGAATCGCCTCGAAGCGGCCATCGAGCAGGGCGTAGGGAATGCCGGTCTGGCCCTGCACGCGCTCGGCAAGCTCGACATAGGTGCGGCCCGTCGAGCCCGCATCGACGATGAGGTCCGGCTTCAGCGTCAGCACGGCTTCGAGATTGGCGCTGTTGCCGCGCCCGGTGATGCGGCCAATCTCCGGCCTGTCGCCGATGCCGGGCAGCAGAAAGGGCAGCTCTTCGGCGCGGTTGGCGCGCGGCCAGCCGAGCAGCAGCTCCGGCGCCAGCGTATAGAGCGTGATCGCGGCCGGCGGCCCGGCCGGGAAGATGCGCTCGACCTTCGCAGGGATGGGCACGTCGCGGCCGGCCCCGTCCTTCACGGTCGCGGCGCGGGCGATATGGGGCGAGGCCAGCGTGGCGAGGCCGGCGAGAACAAGGCGGCGGTCAGGATACGGCATGGTGGTCCGCCATTCGCGGCCGGCTTTCACCGCACCGGTTCGGTTTGATGTCGACCAGCGGGGTGCCGTCGAGGCAGTCGAGCCCGCGCACCAGCAGAACGCCGTCCTCGACACCGATCAGCGCGACCCGCGAGAGCGCGACCGGATTGGGCCGCACCGGCGAGCGCAAGGCAAACGTGCCGAGCGGCTGTCTACCGCGCGGCGTCTGGGTCAGCAGGTCGCGCCGCGCCTCGTGCATCCAGTAGAGCAGGTCGAGATGCGCGAAGCTTTCGATCCCCGCCAGAGCCCCGCGCCAATGCGGATCGACCTCGACGCGGCAGATCGGACCCGCCTCGGCATCGCCCTGACGCGGACAGTCGTCGCGGCTCCGGAACGGCGTGCGCAAGCGGCCGATGAAGACGAGATGCGCATCCTGTCGCTCCGGCAGGGGCGCGGAGGTCTCGCCGGGGCGCGTCGCCTGCCAGTCCATCGTCGCGATGCCTCCATGCCTCAGGGCGCGGCAAATCCGTACCGGCGCAGGATCGCTTGTCCTGCCGGACTTGCGATGAACATGGCGAGCCGCCCGGCATTTGGCGAGGCCCCGTTCACAAGCGTCAGCCCGTATTCGGCCCCGACCACGAGCGCGGGCGGCAGCGCGACCTGCCTGAGCGTCGGCTCCTCCGTCGCAATGGGGCCGGCATTGGTGCAATAGGCGAGAAAGATGTCGGCCTGCCCGCTCGCCAGCACATGGCCGTAGAGATTGCGCCCCTCCGGCCCGCGCGGGCTTTGCGGGCCGCCGGTGAGCTGCAGCGCCTTGGCTTCGAGCGCGGCCTGCGCGCCCGGCCGCAGAGCCTCGGCCCTGGCGAAGAGCTGCCAGGCATAATCGCCCGAGGGGTCGGACTTCGGTGTCGAGGTGCCGAGCCTGATCGCCGGATCGAGCATCCTTTCGAGCAGCGTTTCGGTCGTCGCTGCAACCTCCGGCCGGGTGAAGGCGCACAGCGCGTTACGAGCGAAACTCGTCACCGGCCCGGCCCGGCCGGCCTTCGCCAGAGCCTCGGGATTGCCGCGATCGGCCGAGGCGAAGACCTCGGCCGGCTCGCCTTTCTCGATCCGCTCGCGCAGCAGGCCGGATGCGCCGAAAATCGCGCGCACCGGCACCCTGGTCTCGTCGCTGAAGGCGTTCGCGACGTCGGTGAGCGCGGCGCGCAGGCTGCCGGCCGCATGAAGCAGGACCGGCGGCTGCTGCGCGGAGGCTGTCGAAACCGAGGCCATCAGCAGGATGGCCCCGGCGATGAGCCGCTTGCGCATAAGATCACGCGCCCGCCTGCGTCGCGTTCGGGAAGAACAGCTGCTGGCCGTCAATCTTGTAGTCGGCAATCGCCTTCTGACCCTCGGGTCCGGTCAGCCAGGTCACGAAGGCCTGCCCGTCATTGATCTTCACATGCGGGTGCTTGGCCGGGTTCACCGCCATTACGCCGTACTGGTTGAACAGGCGGCGGTCGCCTTCCACCGCGATGGCGAGATCGCCCCGGTTCTTGAACGAGATCCAGGTGCCGCGATCGGCCAGCACATAGGCGGACATTCCGCCGGCGGTGTTGAGCGCAGCCCCCATGCCCTGGCCGATCTCGCGATACCACGAGCCCTTCTTGGCATCGAGATCGACGCCCGCAACCTTCCAGAGGTTGAGTTCGGCCGCATGCGTGCCCGACTTGTCGCCGCGCGAGACGAAGGGCACGCCCCTCTCCTGTATCTTGACCAGCGCGGCCGCGATGTCCTTGGTCCCGGCAATTCCGGCCGGGTCGCTCTTGGGCCCGATCAGGACGAAATCGTTATACATCACCGGCTTGCGCTCGAGGCCGAAACCGTCCGCCACGAACTTCTCCTCCTGCGCCTTGGCATGAACGAAGACGACGTCGGCGTCGCCGCGCCGGCCGGTGTCGAGCGCCTGTCCTGTGCCCTGCGAGACGACGCGGACCTCGATGCCTGTCTTCGCCTTGAACAGCGGCAGGATATGGCCGAACAGGCCGGAATCCTGCGTCGAGGTCGTCGAGGACACGGTGATGAAACGCGTGCCGGCCGCAGCGGGCGCGGTGGCGGCCGGCGGCGACGCCGTGGTCGTCTGCGCGAAAGCCGAGCCGGCAAAGGCAGCCGCGAGGCCGGCGGACAGCAGAAGGCGTTTGGTCAGAGTCATGGTCGTCTCCTCACGTTTTTGCATGGTCTTCGTGGTCAAATCGGAAAGACAGAACCGTCGTCATCCCGGCTCTATCTTCGGTCGCCCGGGACGACACGGCATTTTATGAATTGGCGCTCCATCACCAGATCAGCTCTCCGGCGAGAAAGGCTCGCGCCTCGGCGGAGGCCGGGCCGGCGAAGAAGGTTGCGGCATCGCTGTCCTCGACCAGCCGGCCGCGATGCAGGAACAGCACGCGGTCGGCGAGGCGCTTTGCCTGGCCGAGATCATGGGTCGACATCATCACGGTGATGCCCTCGGCGACGAGGCCGGCCAGCAGTTCCTCGATCTGGCGCGTCGCGGCGGGGTCGAGCTGCGAGGTCGGCTCGTCGAGAAAGAGCAGTTCGGGCCTGAGCGACCAGGCGCGCGCGATGGCGAGCCGCTGCTGCTCGCCGCCCGACAAAAGCCGCGCCGGCTGCTCGGCGCGCCCGTCGAGCCCGAAGCGTGCCAGCGCCGCGGTCACGCGCTGGCCGCGCTCTTCGCGCGAGACCCCAGCCGCCGCCAGCGCATGCGCGACATTGGCGGCGACCGAACGGCGCAGCATGATCGGCTTCTGGAAGACCATGGCGTGGCGCTTGGCGTTCCCGCTCTGGGCCGCCCAGCGCACGCTGCCGGCGCTCGGCGTCAGCAGGCCGTGGCATAGCCTGAGCGTCAGCGATTTTCCCGCTCCGTTGGGGCCGAGCAGCACGGTCAGCCCGCCGGCCGGCACCGTGAAGCGCGCGCCATCGACGAGACGCCGCCCGCCGGCCTCGAAGCAGGCGTCGTCGAGCGTCAGCGGCAGTATCGAGGTCATGTCACGCATGGCGTTCACCGGTTTGGCGCTCATCCGGCATAGTGCGCCCCGATGCGGCTCGCGCCGAAGGCGACCGCGTTGATCGCCAGCGTCAGCGTGATCAGCACGAGGCCCAGACCCAGCGCCAGAGGCAGATCGCCCTTGGAGGTCTCCAGCGTGATCGTCGTCGTCATGGTGCGGGTGTAGCCGGCGATGTTGCCGCCGACGATCAGCACCGCCCCCACCTCGGCGCTCGCCCGGCCGAAGCCCGCCAGCAGCGCCGTCGCCAGCGCGAAACGGCCGTCGAAGAGCAGCGTCGGGATGGCGCGCATGCCCTCCAGCCCGACCGAGCGCAGATGGTCGCGATACTCGGCCCAGAGATCCTCGACGGTCTGGCGCGTCAGCGCGATCACGATCGGCAGCACCAGCAGCACCTGCGCCACGATCATCGCGGTCGGCGTGAACAGGAGCCCGAGCGAACCGAGCGGACCGGAGCGCGACAGCATCAGGAATACGATCAGCCCCGCCACCACTGGCGGCAGGCCCATCAGCGCGTTGAGGATGACGATGACGATGGAGCGCCCGCGAAACCGCGATAGCGCCAGCGCCGCACCCAGCGGCAGGCCGATCAGCCCGGCGATGAGCACGGCCGTCAGCGTGACCCGCAGCGACAGCCAGACGATCGCCAGGAAGGCGGGATCGAGCCCCACCACCAGCGCGAAAGCCGCCTGAAAGATCGCCGTGAGGTCCACGAATTGCCCTGCTGCCGCTGCCTGCATCCTGCAAACACTTGCGATTGCTACAGTTCAATGCGACCAATTGCCAATTATGGAATAAACGCAGTCAGGCGCAGGCTGATGCAGGATCAAACCTATCTGACCACCGAGGAAGCCGCCGCCTATCTGCGGCTGAAGGAGCGCAAGCTCTATGATCTGGTCGCCAGGGACGCGGTGCCCTGCACCAAGGTGAGCGGCAAATGGCTGTTCCCGCGCGTCGCGCTGGACCGCTGGCTGGAGGCCGGACTCGCCTGGCCGGACGGCCTCAAGCCGGCGAGCCCGCCGCCCATCATCGGCGGCAGCCAGGATTCGCTGCTGGAGGTGGCGGTGCGCGATTCAGGTTGCGGCCTCGCGCTTCTGGCCGAGGGCTCGCAGGCCGGGCTCGACCGGCTGCTGCGCGGCGAGGTCGCGATCGCAGCGATCCATCTCCATGCGACGCCCGACGACGACGCGGCCAATCTGGCGGCGGTCAGCGCACAGGCCTCGCTGCATGATGCGGTGGTGATCGGCTTCGCCCGGCGCGAGCAGGGCCTTCTGGTCGCGCCGGGCAATCCGCTGGGGCTGACCGGCATCGCCTCGGCGGTCGAACGCCGCGCCCGTTTCGCCCGCCGGCAGCAGGGAGCAGGAGCGCAATTGCTGCTGTCGAGCCTGCTCGAGCGCGAGGCCGTCCCCTCCTCTGCGATGATCGTCGCCGAGGGCGTCTGCGCAACCGGACAGGATCTGGCGCTGGCGGTCCGAACCGGCCGGGCCGATTGCGGCATCGCCTCGCGCGCCATCGCGACCGCCTTCGGCCTCGATTTCCTGCCGCTGGTCTGGGAGCATGTCGATCTGGCGATGCGGCGGAGGAGCTATTTCGAGCCCGGCACGCAGGCACTGCTCGATTGGATGCGCGGCCCGCAGATGGCGACGCGGGCGCGCGAGCTCGGCGGCTACGATCTGGCGGCGAGCGGAGCGGTCAGGCTCAATCGGTGATAGAAGTGACTTTGCGCCGGCCAGAGAGCGAACGCCTCCGTCATGTTCGCTCAGGTCAGCGCTCCACGCGCGGCGATCGGCCAGAGCGCCTCGACATGCGCGTCGGCGGTGTGCAGCCCGCGCACGCAGACATACCAGTCGTGGAGATTCACCGTCGGGTCGCAATGGCCGGGCACGAGCAGGATGCGGTCGCCGCGATGGGGCACCGCGATCGGGTCGCCCGTCAACACGCCATGCTCGTCGGACGGCTTCGAATAGACCAGCCCCTCGCGCCGGAACGGCACGGGCAGCCCCGAATCGATCGCGGCCGCCTTGTGGCCGGCATCGACCACGGCGCGGTCGGGCGTAGGCTTGCTCATCACGCCCGCCAGCACGAAGAGCGCGTGCTCGAAATTGCGGAACGGCTCGCCATTGGCCTGCCGGTTGCGGGCATAATCCGCGTCCATGAAGATGTAGGAGCCGGCCTGAATCTCGTTCCAGAGGCCCGATGCCGTCTCGATCTCGTAGGTGCCGGTGCCGGCCCCGCCGATGGTGGCGCAGGAAAGGCCTGCCTGCGTCAGCCGCTCGACCGTATTGCGCACCGACACGCCGGCGCGTTCGATTGCCTCGCTGCGCTCGTCGATCGAGCGCATGTGCTGGGCCGTGCCGTGATAGGCCTGCAGGCCGCCAAAGCGCAGCGTGTTCGAGCGCGCCACGGCTTCCGCGATGCGCACTGCCGCCTCGCCCGGCGCGACGCCGCAACGCCGCCCGCCGACATCGATCTCGACGAGAATATCGAGCACAACGTCATGGCGAGCCGCCGCGTCGGCCGCCTCGCGCACGCCGTCGAGATGATCGACGCAGAGGCTGATCTTCGCCTGCCGGGCAAGCTGCGCCAGCCGGTCGAGCTTGGCGGCGCCCGCGACCTCATTGGAAACAAGCACGTCATGGACGCCGCCCGCCACCAGGATCTCGGCCTCCGAGACCTTCTGCACGCATTGCCCGACCGCGCCATGGGCGATCTGGCGCAAGGCGATCTCCGGGCTCTTATGCGTCTTGGCGTGCGGGCGCAGGCGCACGCCATGGCCTTGGGTGTAGGCGGCCATGGTCACGAGATTGCGCTCGAAGGCGTCGAGATCGAGCACGAGGGCGGGCGTATCGATCTCGTTGAAACTCTGGCCGGCCTGCGCCGGCGGGGGCAATGGCATGCTGTCGCGCTTTCTGGACTGGTCGTGCTGGATTCGGTTTCGCGCGGCATGGGACGCCAGCTTCATGGCCGGGGCAAGACCCTGTTTCACCCGGTAGCGCTCCTCCACGCACCATGATAACCCCCCGCCCATGAAGATCGGCCGCGTCACCGACGATACATTCGCGTTGTTCGCCCGCGTCTGGCGGGAGCAGGCCAGGGCCTATCTGCCGCAGATGGCGATGATCATGGGGCTCGTCGTGGTCATCGCCGCGACGACGAGCTTCTATCCGCTGCTGATCAAGGCCGCGTTCGACGCCTTCGCCGATCCGCTGACGGCCGAGGCGACCGGCTTCGTGCGGCGCATGGAGCGGCTGGTCTCGAAATCGATCGGAATCGAGATCGGCGTGGTCAACGCGGTCGCGGTCGTCGTCGTCATCGTCACCGCGATCAAGGGCTTTTCGCTGCTGACCCAGACCGTGATGACCAACAGCGTCGTCAGCCGGATCGAAGCCGACATGCAGACGCAGCTCTACGCTCATCTGATCGACGCCGACCTCGCCCAGCTCCAGCGCGAGAACCCGGCCTCCCTCACCCAGCGCTTCACCACCGATTTCACTTTCGTCAAGGAGGCGCTGACGCGGCTGATCAACATCGCCGTGCGCGACGTACTCACCGCCATCGCGCTGGTCGGGGCCATGCTCTGGATCGACTGGCAGATGACGCTGGTCGTGCTGCTGATCGCTCCCATCGTCGCCCGCCCGATCGGCAGGATCGGCAAGAAGCTGCGCCGCATGGCCCTGTCGCAGCAGGAACAGACCGGCGTGATGGCGAGCCTCGTCACCGAGAGCCTGCAGGGCGCGCGCGCCGCCAAGACCGATTCGCTCGAGCCCTATCTCAAGGTCCGCGCGGCCAACGCCTTCGAATCGATCCGGGCGGTGAAGATGAAGGCCGCCAATGCACGCGGCCGGCTCGATCCGCTGCTGGAGGTCGCCGGCGGCATGGCGGTCGCCGGCGTGCTCGCGGCGATCGGCGTGCGCATCACCTCGGGCGGCTCGACGGTCGGCGATTTCACCGGCTATGTCTCGGCTCTCCTGCTGGCGGCGCAGCCGATGCGCTCGCTCGGCAATCTCAACGCCATCGTCCAGGAGGCCGGCGCCTCGCTGAAGCGCTATTACGCGCTGATCGACGAGAAGCCGCTGGTGACGCAGGCCCCGGACGCGAAGACGCTGGCGGTCGACGCCGGCGAGGTCGCATTCCGCTCACTGCGCTTCCGGTACCGCGACGACCAGCGCGCGCTGGAAGGCATCGATCTCGTGGCGCAGGGCGGCAAGACCACCGCTTTGGTCGGCCGCTCGGGCTCCGGCAAGTCGACGCTGCTCGCACTGGTGCCGCGCCTCTACGACCCAAGCGAGGGCCGCGTCGAGATCGACGGACAGGATATCCGCGACGTCACCCTGACCTCGCTGCGCGCCCGGATCGGTGTGGTCAGTCAGGATGTCGTGCTGTTCGACGACACGGTGCGCGCCAACATCGCCTTCGGCCGCCCCGACGCCAGCGAGGACGAGATCGTCGCTGCCGCCAAGGCTGCGGCTGCGCATGATTTCATCATGGCGATGCCCGAAGGCTATGACAGCCAGGTCGGCGAGCGCGGCTCAAAGCTGTCGGGCGGCGAGCGCCAGCGCATCGCCATCGCCCGCGCCATCCTGAAGGACGCCCCGATCCTGCTGCTAGACGAGGCGACGAGCGCACTGGACACGCAGTCCGAGCGCCTTGTCCAGCAGGCTCTTGCCCGGCTGATGGAGAACCGCACCACGCTGGTCATCGCGCACAGGCTCTCGACCGTGCGCGAGGCCGACCTGATCGTGGTGATGGACGAGGGCAGAATCGTCGAGACCGGCAGCCACGACGCGCTTCTGGCCCGCGACGGGGCCTATGCGCGGCTCTACCGGCTGCAGTTCGTGGAGAGCTGAAAGGATCGGAGCCCTCCGTCATTGCGAGCGCAGCGAAGCAATCCAGCGTCTCGCGCAAACCTTTGGATTGCTTCGCTGCGCTCGCAATGACGACGGTGTTCCTACGGCTCCCGCGCCAGCGCATCCGCAGCCGCCGGAAAACCACGGAACGAGAACGGCAGCGCCACGGGCCGGTTGGCGGCGTCGATGAAGCGCAGTTGCCCGCCTTCGCCATGCGCCCGCCAGCGCCGGAGCAGATCCTCGCTCATCGCGATCTCGGCGAAGCAGCCACCGGGGATGCAGCGCTGATAGGGCGCAAGCACACCCTCGTCCTTCTCGCCGAGCGCGAGCCGGACGCCGGCATTGGGCCCGAAGGCGATGTTGGGCGCGACCTGCACCACGACCTTCAGGGGTTCGGCCTTGACCGGCCGGCCGAGCGCGATCAGCGCGACCGGGCCCTGCTGGCCCTGCACCTGCAGCGTCTGGACGATCTCGCAGATGCGCGTGCCGACGCCCTGCTGGCAGCGATGCACCCAGTCGCCATAGCTGGCGGTGGTGTTGTCGGGCTGCGAGACGCCAGCCGCGGGAGCGGCCGGCGCGGCGGGAGCGGGCCGCTGCGCCTGCGCCAGAGCGGAGCCCGCGCCGCTGAGCGCGACGAGAATTGCAAGTGAAACGAGCTTCATGGCGCGTGGCGTCCAGCAGGAGAAATGCGACGCGCACTTGACGCGACGGAAGGGGACGACGCAAGGCCTGCAGCCCGAATGCGAACGGTCATCCATCACTTTGTAATGATTAAGGTTATCACGGCCGCCAGCCGACATCCTCCTGCGGAACCTCGGCCGCCGCATCATCGGCCCGCGCCTGCCCGACCACGGAGAAAAGCGCCCGCAAGGCCTGCTCGACCCCCTCGCCCGAGGCCGAGGACAGCACGATCGGCATGCGCTTGCAGGCCCGCTTCAGCCGCGCCACCTGCTCTTTGAGGAGCTCGGGCGAGAGCGCGTCGACCTTCGACAGCGCCACGATCTCGGGCTTTTCGGCGAGGCCCTCGCCATAGGCGGCAAGCTCGGCGCGCACCGTCTTGTAAGCCTTGCCGGCATGCTCGCTGGTGCCCTCGACCAGATGCAGCAGCACGCGGCAGCGCTCGACATGGCCGAGAAAGCGGTCGCCCAGCCCATGGCCCTCATGCGCGCCCTCGATCAGGCCCGGAATATCGGCCAGCACCATCTCGCGCCCGTCGACTCGCACCACGCCCAGGCCGGGATGCAGCGTGGTGAAGGGATAATCGGCGATTTTTGGCTTGGCAGCCGTCACGGTGGCGAGGAAGGTCGATTTGCCGGCGTTTGGCAGGCCGATCAGCCCCGCATCGGCGATCAGCTTGAGCCGGAGCCAGATCCAGCGCTCCTCGCCGGGCAATCCCGGATTGGCGTGGCGCGGGGCCTGATTGGTCGAGGTCTTGAAATAGGCGTTGCCGAAACCGCCATTGCCGCCCTTGAGCAGCACGAAGCGCTGGCCGGGCTCGGTCATGTCGGCGATCAGCGTCTCGCCATCCTCGTCGAACACCTGTGTGCCCGGCGGGACTTTCAGCACGACCGACGAGCCATTGGCGCCGTGCCGGTCGGCGCCCATGCCATGCCCGCCGATCTTGGCCTTGAAATGCTGCTGGAAGCGGTAGTCGATCAGCGTGTTGAGGCCCTGCACGCATTCGATGACGATATCGCCGCCGCGCCCGCCATCGCCACCATTGGGCCCGCCGAACTCGATGAACTTCTCACGGCGGAAGGAGACGCAGCCCGCGCCGCCATCGCCCGCCTTTACATAGATCTTGGCCTGGTCAAGGAATTTCATCGGGTCTCAGTAGGGGCTTAGGCGAGCAAGGGCAATGCGTGGGTCGCCCTTCTCCGTCCGATGCGTAGGGAACCTCACGCCGCCAGCCTCGTCCCGGCCATCTCGGCGCGCAGCGCCGCCGCGAAGCGGCGCGCGGCGAGGCCGGGCTGGGGGCCGAGGATCAGCCCGACCGACAGCTCGAACAGCGGCGGCAGACCATCGCCCTCGCCGAGGCGGCGCAGCCCGGCTGGAACGGCGCTTTCGGTGATCGCGCTGATGCAAAGTCCCGCTTCCACGGCCGAGAGCACGCCGGCCATATGCGAGGAGGAAAAGACGATGCGATGCGCCCTGGCAGCGCGCTTCAGTGTGGCCAGGATGCGCGGCCGGGCGCGGCAGCCCTCGGCGAAGAGCGCGAGCGGCAGCGTCTCCTGCAGCTCGGGCCGGTGCCCGCGCCCGGCCACCCAGACCAGCGGCTCGCGCCGCAGCATTTCGCCGACCGGGCGGTCGGGGTCCTGCGTCACCACGGCGAGGTCGTAGCCGCCGGCCGCGATCATGGGCTCGATGCGCTTCGACAGATCGCAGTTGAGCTCAAGTTCGACCTTGGGATGCTCGGCCGAGAAGCGCGCGATCAGCGGCCGGAGATAGGCGTCGACGTAATCGTCCGGGATGCCGATGCGCAGCCGGCCCGTGGCGGCGTCGCCGGCGAGGTCCGCCAGCGCCTCGCGCTCGATCGCAAGCAGCCGGCGCGCATGGGCGATCAGGCGCTCGCCCGCATCGGTCGGCGTCACGCCCCGGCGCGAGCGCTCCAGCAGCCGCCGCCCGACCGCGCTCTCCAGATCCTGGATGCGCACCGAGATCGCCGACTGGGTCCGGCCTAGCCGTGCGCCTGCTGCCGTGAAGCCGCCGGTCTCGGCCACCGCGACGAGCATGTCGAGCACCGCGAGGTCGAAATGGGACATGGCCGCTCCATCGGATTTTAGAATGGTTAAATCAGAATAATCCGTTTTTCCGATGGATGGAAGCGACCTAGAAGCAGAGCAGAACCCTCAGCCCTCGTCCTTCGAGACGCCGCGTTACGCGGTTCCCCAGGATGAGGGCTGGAGGGCGCCAGACCCGGAACTCCGCCATGTCCACCGCCGCCATCGACCTGCACCGGCCCGCCGCGCCCGCGCTCGCCATGTTCCTCGCGCTGCTCGCGGGCGCGACCTGCATCGGCTTTTCGGGCGTGTTCGTGCGCTTCGCCGATGTCGGCCCGGCGGCGGCCGGCTTCTGGCGCATGGCCTTCGCGCTGCCGCTGCTGGCGGCCTGGACGGCCGCCGAACGCCGCAGACCGTCAGTCGGCGCGGCGCGCGGGACGGCCTTCTGGCCGATCGCGCTCGCCGGCCTCGCCTTC